>WLWD01000084.1_pt1 | contig 193735 bp, 127 predicted proteins | sample 6712731 | NCBI WGS metagenome assembly WLWD01 (sample SAMN12718690, study PRJNA576275) | sponge metagenome | isolation source: marine sponge | host: Mycale hentscheli | place: New Zealand: South Island, Marlborough, Capsize Point | collected 2014-11-01
GAAGCTCTCTACAAGGGTCAAAAGACTTGCCCCTACATAGGCAGTGGAAGGTGGATGCTCCAGCCCCCCCCCCCCAACTTTTGGACAGAATTTATTGAATGCATGTGCAGGTTTTAGATCACTGAATAGTGATGTACACCATCACTACAGTAGTCACCTATGGAGTGTGGTGTTGGTTTGATTGCATGCAAACCTAGGCCAATAGTCAGCAGTCAGCAGATGTGTGGCAAGGTACTGTACTGGTCTATTAGTTGTTAGACTAGCCACTGCTTGGCACAGCTGATAGATAGCTAATTATGCCTAAGAGACTAAGATGGGCTGATCCATTATAGACACTGGAAGAAATGTGACTTGTCACAGCATTTAAATTGCCTAAGGTCTCGGATACGATAGAGTTTACACGAGAGATTTAGAGTTTTCAAGGTCTTTGCAAAATCCATTTGTGATGCGCGTGCGCATAATCCGCGTCTGGCAGACGTTTTTTTTTGTTTTTTTAAAAGCAAATGTAATAGAGCTAGTACAGTCTGATGATTCGTACCTCGTAATGGACAACGACTTGTACGACGAGTTTGGGAATTATATTGGACCAGAAATAGAAAGTGATGACTCCGGAGTCGAAGAAAGCGAAGAAGAGGTAATCTGAACTGGGCACCAATTTGCGGCCAACCTCTTGATTGTAGAAAATGAGGGCTAATAACTAAGGAAATAAATAAAATAATGGGTGCTTAGAATAGCAACACCCCATTTTGCGTTAAACAAAGTGCATTGCACAGTTACACAAACCTACGACTAACCTACCACCTATGTAATTAGCCACTAGAGTTTTGGCATCGCACCATTACAAGTATATTACCTCTAATGTTTATCATAGTTAATTCCGTATGCAGCTTAAACCTTTAAAGTATTGATCTAGTGTAACATTACTTTTCCTTATCTTTATTTTATGATCATGACATTTGTGAATGATGTGTACAAATGTTTATTGTTTGTGCATATGCCATATGCATTTATTACCCAGATAAATGCCTCAGTCACGGTCAAATGTATGAAATTACATAAAATTAAATTACTATACCTATGCTGTTCAACTCAAGTGCTTACTGATGGTTGATAGTAACTAATGTATTAAAATCACAGTTGCGTTAAATTAAATGAAATAAATATAGAGATTATGAGCTTCATAAATACATTGTTTTTCTGGTCTAGCAAAAAGGCAAGAACTTTTTGTTTTAAGTAGTACATACAAAAAGCGTAGTGTGTTCTGCTAATGTTTATACTAATCCTGTACATCACATACACATTAATTAATTTTTACCTTTGTGTTATAGGAAGAAGTAGCAGACACAGTGGAAGCACCAGTTGAAAGCACTGCTATTGTACTTCACGAGGTATGTATGACGTACTTGCTAATTGTTTTTTTAATTTTTTTATGTTGTTAGCAAATTTAACCCACATTTGCTTTGTATCTGTGCCGGTTTTGTGTACCATTGTTACTCTTGAGACAATTGTTACTATCAACAAAGTAAGCCAAGGCACGATGGGATTTGGCCAGTTTCTGTAGAGATGGATTTGATTGCTAGCTTCTATTATTGCTCTCGATTAAATGGCGCATGTTCATCGTTTTGGTGACCTTTACGTGTAGAAGGGAGCTTGTGATTTATACTAACATCCTTCATTATCCTCAAATGACTCTACGACTTGTAGTGCATGTATTTACTCGATATGCAAGTATAGTGAGGTTTCTATGATGACCTGTATTCTTATATTTACATGTGCATATATTATTTATAGGATAAGAAGTATTACCCAACTTCAGAAGAAGTATATGGTCCAGATGTAGAGGTAAATTAGTTCAGTTCTGTAAGGTTTTTTTTTTTGTAATCTATTGTATGGTTGTTACTCTGAGTAATTTTTTTTTTCAATTAGAGAATGGGAAAAACAAAAATACATTCATTAAATATTTGCTAGAAAGTGAATATTGTTTGATTTTTATCTACCGTTTTTGCATAGGTGGGATATAATACTGTCTCGTTGTTACTGCAATAAGTATATTGAGTGAATTTCACTTTTTCACTTTGGTCATGCGTAGTATAATGTATCGGGGTTTGATACAGAAGGGTGGGAACACTGGGATTCCCCCCTCCCACCCCCAAGCAGAGGTTTTTCCCTCTCCCAAACGGAGTTGTTTTTCCCCACAACTAAAGTCCTATTGTCCTTCTTCAATTGATATAAATTTGGTACATTAATACATTAATGGACTGGTAAATAGTTCCAAAGTTACAATAAAATACGTTGGTTTTGCTGTCCAAAAATAGCCAAAATTTCTTCAAAGTTAACCTTAGTCAGTTCGGGACCCTCAATAGCTACCCTCATGAGTTGTGCTAGAGAAACATCTGAAAGACGACTACGCAGCCTGTTCTTTACTAATTTCATCTGGCTGAATGATTGCTCAACGGTAGCAGTACTCACAGGAATAGCAAGTAGTATGTTCATAAGACTAAACATTTGAGGGAATATAGCCTTGTAACTATCACATTTTTGCATTGATTGTAATAAATCCTGCAAACTGGGTCGTGTTTCTTTTGCCTGGACAACAGAAGCTTTTTCCTGTATCAATGCTCTCCTGAATGTTTTCTATTCAGATAGAAGTTCTTCTCGGTCAAGAACAGCAGGGGATGTATGTATTGTTCCATCATATTCTACAGAAGCATCATTGCCATAATAGTCTGCAAGTGTATTAATTTCCTCAAGACCTGTAATTTGACTTTCTTCAGTAGGAAATTTGGCAGGATCGAAAATTGCAGCAGCAGACAATACCTTGACAGCCTCGTCCGTAAATCTTTGATTGATATTCTCAATCAAGCTGTCCAAGTAGGGCACAGCAATTTTTTCCCTGTATTCATGAAGAAAGTTCAAGCTGTCTGATTTTAAGTGAGATGATCTTCGCCTGTGTTCACTGACAACTATATTATATTCTTCTTTCAACTTTGTAATTGTTGTTTGAACAGATGTGTACCACTCAGACCCTTCATTTTTGAGACTTTTGAGCTCTTCAAGGAGAAATTTCATAAATGAGGGTCTTTTGCTGAAATCAGCTATTTTTTTTGCATTGCTGCATTTATTTTAGCCAGAACGCCCAGCACTTCAGAAAGAAGGATAATTCCTGAAATGATTGTATGAGAACAAAGGAGAGTGCTCAAACCAAATGCTTCGGCATCACCTGTAGCTTCGTAAAGCTGCTGCAATGTAGTAATCAGTGCAGGAAGCTCCTTCTTTATTATGTGACAACCACCTGGTATCACTTGGCTTGACAATTTTTAATTCAGGAAGCTGAAGAGCAGATTGGATTTCTTTAAGAGTCTCCGCTTTCTTGGGAGAATAGTAAAATAGCTTCCAAATATTTGTCATCATGCCAAACACCTTTTTTATCTCAGGATTTCTCTCCGCTGCTTGAATGCTGGCTAATTGCAACCTGTGACAGGCACAGTGAAAGTAAATTGCATGGGCTGAATGTGTGCGTATTCTCATCTGAACACCTGTTCGTCTTCCCGAAAACACAGCAGCACCATCATAAGCCTGTCCCACAAGTTTATGGTAGTCCAGCTGCTTCTTTGTTATGAAAGTGTTGAGGGCATCAGCAATTGTTGCAGCATCAGTTGCTTTGATGTGCAATATAGTCATGAAGTGTTCTTCTGGCTTGCCATCAACTAGCCAACGACAGCATACAGAAAGCTCCTCACAAGTAGATATCTTCACACTCATCAGCTAGCAAGGAAAATAATGGACTTAATAATAAGCTTTGTGTAAGCTTTTGGTCAGCCATTTGTCGATTGCTGTTAGGAGTGATCTACACGAGAAAGACGACGTACGTATACTGGGCATTAGAAGGACCACCAGTGATGTGTCGTTGAAGAAGCTCATCGCCATTGGCAATTTGAAGATCAACAAGAGCTGAATATGTTGTAGTGTGAGGAATTCTGTTTTTGGCAAAGAAATATACGGATCTCAAAAGTTTAGTGATAATATTCCTATTCCTAGCTCTTCGTTCTGTTGCTTCACGCAATGATTGTGCATTCTGCAGTTCAACAACAGTACGTTGTCCTGCTGTCTTTGATGCCATAACAGAATCTTTGTGCCATTGTGAGTTGTTATGCTGTTTTAGCAGCTCAGTAGCATGGTTCCAGTCATTGATGCCTCTAGTAGTCCATCCACCATGTGCAGTCAAAGGCGCTTTCCCCCATTTTTGACACACTTTGCAAAACATTCCCTCCTGAGGATTATTGAAATAACCCAGGGGTACTTCTCCTCCCAGCTCTTTTTATATGTCAGCCTCGACTTGTAAATTTTTTTCAAATTGGCCTTGGAGTGTCTTGCACTGGATGCCACTGAAGTACTGCTGGTACAACTGCCAGACATTGTTTGCACTTCAGACTGTAGTTCCAGGTGAACTTGAACACTCTGCTGCACCTGAACACTCTGCTGAACTTGAACACTCTGCTGCACCTGAACACTCTGCTGAACTTGAACACTCTGCTGGACTGGAACACTCTGCTGAACTGGAACACTCTGCTGGATTGGAACACTCTGCTGCACCTGAACACTCTGCTGGATTGGAACACTCTGCTGGACTGGAACACTCTGCTGGACCTGAACACTCTGCTGAACTTGAACACTCTGCTGAACTGGAACACTCTGCTGGATTGGAACACTCTGCTGCACCTGAACACTCTGCTGAACTGGAACACTCTGCTGGAATTCTTCAACAGCTTGAACTAGTTCACTTTGATCCCCTGATTTATCACAGTCAGATTTGCTTCTTTTACATTCATGGTCTCTCCCTTCGGATTCATGGAATCTCTATTTAGAACAGAATCTTCTGATATCCATTACAACACCAGGGTTTGATACAGAGGGGGGGAACCCTGGGATTCCCCCCCCCCCCCCCCCCCCCCCTAGATTTTCACCTGTATACTTATTAAAACAAAAAATACTTTTCCTCCCAACTTTTCTTGTAGGTAAGCCTAGATTTGTACAATTTCTTCAGGCTAGCCTTTGAATGCTTTAGGTTGGAGCTTAGTTTGGGATTGCCTCCGCCAATGTTCATCTTTATATTAGTCCCTCTGCTGCACTTCTTCCCTCTACTGCACTTCTTCCCTCTGCTGCACTGCACTCTGCTGCACTCCTTCCCTCTGCTGCACTTCTTCCCTCTGCTGCACTTTCCCTCTGCTGCACTCCTTCCCTCTGCTGCACTCCTTCCCTCTGCTGCACTGCTGCACTTCTTCCCTCTGCTGCACTCCTTCCCTCTGCTGCACTCCTTCCCTCTGCTGCACTCCTTCCCTCTGCTGCACTCCTTCCCTCTGCTGCCTCTTCCCTCTGCTGCCTTCTTCCCTCTGCTGCACTCCTTCCCTCTGCTGCACTCCTTCCCTCTGCTGCACTCCTTCCCTCTGCTGCACTCCTTCCCTCTGCTGCACTCCTTCCCTCTGCTGCACTCCTTCCCTCTGCTGCACTCCTTCCCTCTGCTGCACTCCTTCCCTCTGCTGCACTCCTTCCCTCTGCTGCACTCCTTCCCTCTGATGCACTCCTTCCCTCTGATGCACTCCTTCCCTCTGCTGCACTCCTTCCCTCTGCTGCACTCCTTCCCTCTGCTGCACTCCTTCCCTCTGCTGCACTTCTTCCCTCTGCTGCCCTTCTTCCCTCTGCTGCCCTTCTTCCCTCTGCTGCACTTCTTCCCTCTGCTGCCCTTCTTCCCTCTGCTGCCCTTCTTCCCTCTGCTGCCCTTCTTCCCTCTGCTGCCCTTCTTCCCTCTGCTGCCCTTCTTCCCTCTGCTGCACTTCTTCCCTCTGCTGCACTTCTTCCCTCTGCTGCCCTTCTTCCCTCTGCTGCCCTTCTTCCCTCTGCTGCCCTTCTTCCCTCTGCTGCACTTCTTTTCTCACCTCTTCTCTCTTCCTCCCTCACCTCCTCACTCTCTCTCTCTGCTGCACTGCTCGAATCTGTTCCTTGTGTTCCACCGATTCATAGCTATCACATTTGCTTTTTTTGGTTCGGATTCACTTCCTTTGGAGCCACAAGGTCTCTTTTTCCTAAAATACTTTCTGATATCCATTAGCTACTACTCAGCAACTTCTACAGTCTGCCAAAGCAACAAATATACCCTTACCAACCAGGCAGCTGCTTCACAATGACCAGTGCTAAAAGCAACTTTCAAACTGGAACTGGTGATCCATAAATGATACACCTACTCCATTCAAACTAGAAGGATAACCTATTAGGAGTCTGGCTTAATTAATGTCAGAGCTATTCAGCTTTCAAAATGAACAAAGCTGTTTATTAGAGGTAATCAATTGATCAATACATAAATATAATAAAATAGGTTTAATTTCCTTACCTTACTAGTATTGCAAGGACAAAAAAAACAACAACTATAAGGTCGCTATTTGACTTTCCCCCCCTAGCAAAAAATCCTGTATCAAACCCTGAACACTATCAGTGTAGTAAAGGTGAAACCAACCTAATGTAGTGCAGCTGCTTACTAAATACTTTAACAGCCCATGATTAACACATGCCAATAATGGGTGGTTGGGGGGGGGGGGCTGGAGCTAAACTGTAAATTCCCATGATTAAAATACGAACTAAGAAAATTTTGAAAAAAGTTGTTGCATTGCCCCATCTTCAATCTTGCATAGTTTAGTGAGATAATTTTGATATCTGTTCAAAATATTTAGCCAGGATTATTACTCTTCTTCTCCTAAATAAATGTTCTCCTATAAGTTTAAATATTATGATATTTTCATTAATTGTACACCTCGTAAATTGCCCATTCAAAAATGTACGGGGAAAATCGGTAAAATAGCACGGCTGGAGTTGAAATAGTACAGTTACCAAAGTGAAATAGTACAGATAAGTGCGCACGCGTGGAGTAGTTAGCCTTGGAAACGCCAGCATTTTTGCTGAAAAGTTTGTTTTGAAGTGATGGTGGTCTAATGTTAGGATGTAGATGTACTATTAGCGAGTGATAGCATGAGTAAACCGTGGTATTAGGGACGAATAGCACGCGTAAAAAGGAATAAATAGCACTCGCCTTCGCCTTGTGCTATTTCAATCCTGAATACCACGGTTACCCGCGCAATTACTCATACAAACTTGAAAAACTAGTTTATTGGAGACACACACACACACACAATATGTATCTAGTAATGTTATTCAAACCCCCCCTTCATCCTCTTCTACAATTTTTTTGTGTATATATATATGCATGTCTGTGTGTGTTACCTCAAATACATTGGATAGATGACTTACATTCTCATAACATGACTCACAATGATAGTACTACTTTGGGTTCCTTTTTCTTGTATTTTTTCCCCTACCACTGTGTTTTATACCATTTTCTTTTCCAAGATATAAAAAAGTTCAGAATGTATGCGCATCTATTAGACTCACCGACCTGTGACATTCATGTTCCCCCCCACTAGTCAAAAATCCTGTATCAAACCCGGTGTATACATATATAAAAGTTAACCATGCTGATGAATTTCAGTGTGTTGGTTTTTATATTGCTGGTGTTCAAATATGTTGACTGCCTCTAGGCCTGGAGTCTTTTGATGTTAATATTGTCTGCCTTTAGGCCCCAAGTAGCAAATTTTACCATTCAGCAGCTGTGACCCTGCTAACATCTTGAAGCAAGAGGTGTGAGCAAAAGCAAATAATTAGGCACACTTCAGACTAGCTGGGCTAGCTCACTTGATGTTTGTACTTTATTATTATTATTAATACGGGTGGTGTGCTTGAGTGCAAATGGCAAGTGTGTTACATACAACTACAATATTGTTATATGATGCATTTTACCTAAAGAAGCTTTTACTTCCATACTTCATGATAATGGATTCTATTCTAGATATGGTGTATAGCAGTTGTCCATTAAAACAATACTGGATTGCTTCCTGTCCTGAAATGACCTGGAGTAGTGGAAACTTCTGTAATATTAAATTTAAGCCTTTCTTACTACATATTATCAGCAACTTTTGACAACTAACTCTCAGCTATGTACAAAAAAAGAAAAGCCAGAGTTATTTTTGCAATTTTAGCTAAGAAATATGGAATTGTACGTATTTACCTCAGTTTCCCGGAGTTGTAGTAGTAGTAGTAGCTTCCTTAGTATCTAATTTTAAGCCATTCTGGCTACCAGTGGCTCTGGACAATCAACAAGTGGCCTGCCAAAAAAAATGGCGAAGTTTAAAAAAAAATATGTCTGGTAAAAGGTTTTCAGTGCCATAGTAACCAGTCTCAGCAACTTTTTGTGACTTGAACAAACACGTGTTTCCCAGGAATTATCAGACAATTAAATTGTTGAATTAAAAAAAATTTTAGCCTAATTTTTAAGCTAAACTTTCCTAATGTTGTAGTATCAGAACGTGGCAAGCCTAAAAAAAGCCCTGTTTCTGTAAGAAAAATGCACCCGCACGTGCGTTTAAGGGGCATATGTACCATCCCTAATACTGTCTTGTTCACTTCACTTGCTCACCAATTATTATTATTATTATTATTATTATTATTATTATTATTATTATTATTATTATTAAATTAATAAACATCAATAGCAAAAAAAGCTAACAACCAAATGAATGAGTATGTAAATAAGTAAATAAATAATTATAAATAATAATAAAAAAATTATTATTATTGTTTTTAATTTTTTAATTCTTATTGTTGTTGTTATTATTGTTATTATTATTATTATTATTATTATTATTATAATTATTATTACTAGCAAGGCCCCATCACACAGTGAGCTTGATATATGTACTAATTTTTACAAATTTGAGTTACAGTATGAAAGGGAAGAGTATTGTAGAAAGCATAGCGATCAAAAGAGAGAGAAAAGTATAACTATTTTGAAAAAACAACAACAAACAATTGAATAATGAAGCACCAAAGGTGCGAACCCTCAGAGCTATTAAGCACTACCTAGCTATTACAGTATAATCTCCTTCCAAAAGAAAAAGCAATCTGTTAGCTATTTTAATGAGGCATCAAAATAGCTCGACCAATGAAAATGGTACATGGAAACGCTGTCTTCATATGATAAGAAGCTAAACTAGCCAGAAACACTACCGATACGCATTTTCAACGCAAAACTTCACTTCTCTGAACTCCATTAACTTCCCTGAGCATAAATCAAACTGCACCGCTGGCTGCAAGAAATTATTTGCTCACATGATTATGATGGGGCGTTGCCCATAAAAGCTGGTACCTACCGCGGAGCAGAAAGCTTCGTGTTTTCTCAACGATTAGCCCAAAATAGCATAATAAAAGGTCTTAAATCTTCATCCTGTGAAAGTTTATTCCTTAATCAACTGTTAATTGTCAGTATTCTATAACCCTCTCGCACATGCGCGCTGAGGGATAAAATTATGGGGTAGGAATGCGAGCTTTTGTAATAGTAGAAAGTAGAAAATAAACGATTTCCTGAACATATTTCTATTGGACAGATAATATATTCTATTGTTTAGTTCTGGAAAGTACAGAATTAAGTATTGCTATGTCCATGCTGGCATAATTGCGTTATAATAACAAAATAGCTCCACTTCCTATTGTGAAAAGTTGCTGTTAAATGAACTAAATGTGTACGAAGAAAGGGCATACTTGCATCAAAGTTGCTTCAATGTGAATCAAACCAACACCTTCAAGTAATAGAGAAAAACCACTGCGAGCCTGCTGAATCCTAATCACACCTACAACCCTGCGAGCCTGCTGAATCCTGATCACACCTACAACCACTGCGAGCCTGCTGAATCCTGATCACACCTACAACCACCACATACTTGCAACACTAGTTCCAGTGTATTTATGTAGTCCTGCTTTAGCACCACTTCTAAGATTTCATAGCATAGCGGGAAAGATGTTTTAACCCAACATATATTGTTCAAAGGACAAAACTTTTTAAGAACTAGTGTTCATCAGGTGTAATCTATTTTTTCCATGTACCACTTCATTGTCTGTAACTGTGATGCAATTAAAAAAATTTGTATTTGTAATTGAAATACTACATCTAAGAAAGTATTGCATTCTGTATTGAGTTCTTCAAAGTATTTGTATATGTGTTTAAATACTGTTTAAAGTATTTGACCCCAACCCTGATGAATACACATACCTTCGTAATTACTGACAAATTAGCATATTTACATGTACAGAATACGATTGTTGTTGTTATTATTATTATTATTATGATTATTATTATTATTATTAAATACATAATTTACTGTGGTATGTTTGTGCACAAATGGCTATCCTATCCATAATTCAGCTAACATACATATGTGAAGTGATATTTAAAATTAAAACTTTATCTGTCATAATGTTACTGTACTTGTTCTCACTGCTGCTTATCGGTACCCACTCCAGAAGAAGGCAATAGAAAAAATGATTTTAACAATACCATATTTAGCATTTTTAAAAGTATAAGTGTAGCTATTAACAATTAATTATAGCTAACTATTACAAAACTTAATCCTTACCTCAAGATTAGCTTAGCACTGTGACATTCGGTTGTGATAATGGTAGAAATGGCTTTATAGTAGTAATATCAACTGTAAGTTGCCAGGTGCTGTTTTATGCACTGTCTTTTTTTGGGCAAGTTCTGGTATGGTGCATGGATGCGTAACTGGAGAAGGGGGTGGAAGAGGAGGACATACATACATGTAGTGCATCAACAGCAAGAAAGACTTTGTAAATCAAGCTATGTTGAAATATTTTAAAATTGCAGATATACAAGATGAAGCACTAAAGGTGTGAACCCTCAGTGTTATTATACACTGGCTAGCTATTACAAGACCATTTCTCAGACCAAAGCAATGATATAGCAACTGCTAGTTTTCACGTGCAACCTGTTCTATCAGATCTATGATTTAACTATAAAGGTCACTCGCCATAGGTGGAAACCATCTAAGATAGTATGAGCATAAGGAATATTGGGAGGGGAGGGCAGGCTTCCCTTGATAATATTGGAGAGGCCATCGGTTCCCCTCCCCCCCCCCCCCCCCCCCCTTTCCTGCTCCACTGATATAATAATAGGTATAATTTTGTCGTAGAAATAATGATGGTTTATTTCATAGGGGGACTAAAAAAATCAATCATAAAGTTATTTTGATAACCTTCTCTTCTGCACTAAGTCCCCTTATATGCTTGTATAATAATATTCATGTGTATATGAACATACATGATCACACTCCTATTTTATTTTTATTTTATAGACTGTGGTGCAAGAAGAAGATACGCAACCACTAACTGAACCCATCATTGCACCAGTTAAGAAACTGAAATTTTCACATGTAGAGCAGGATCTTCCTGCTACAACTTATGAAATGGAGTATTTAGCAGATTTGATGGACAATACGGCTTTAATACGCAATGTGGCTTTGGCTGGACAGCTACATTGTGGCAAGGTACAAAAATGTTAAATAGGTTTTTTAACATAATGCAGTGCAATACATTTAATGGGTTTGGGGTATACATGTATTTGGCATCTTGTGGTTGCATGTGTTAGAGATTTTGACTTTAATTTGTAATACAGAAAACGGGTACTATACATACATGTACATGCATTCTTTGTTTAGTTGGCCTAAAATTAAAATTCTTGTTCCAATTTTTTCAGTAGTTTTATACTCAATGTACAAGTATTTAGTTAGTTGACTTTTTTAAAATAAAATTTTCTTTCTTTCTTTTTTTTTCTTTCCTTTCCTTTGAGTCATGTTGTGGCTCTCCTGCACTATGTATCTCATTTGTCAAGGTGTAGTTGTATTGTTCTTGCACTTGACATATGTACTGAATTTTTGACAACAATATCTCGGTTGCTAAATCTGGCCAGCTTTATTTATTTATTGAAACGTCTTCGAGGTCAGGATTATTTCATCGTCATATAGCAATAGTATAATTTAGACTTACTGTAGTAGTAAGAAAGGGAAATCCCAGCAACTTTATAATATACAATGTAATTGTATTTAAACTTATGTACAATAAAGCTGGTCATAATAGTAACAAATTCTTTTTGTTGTTGAAATCACTTTATGCTAATGGCTTATATTTTTATTTTACGTCTTCTGTGTAGGTTGTACCTGGTATAACCAAGCCTGCATTAAAAGGCATTATTTTTACTATTTGTGACACTCCCTGCCTGCCTGCTGTCTATTGTTTGTTGCTTGTACATTTAGACAACATTTGTTGATTGCTTGATGGAGCAAACACATCCAGATTTAAATCTTGGGGAAGAAAAAAAGGTATGTACTGCGAGTGCATGGAACGTGGTAGTGTCAATATAAGCTGTGTGAAGGTAACAGAAATGGATATGTTTTACCACATAGCTTGAATCACGAAAAAACTCTAGTTTTAACTATATGACTACGCTTGAAATCATTGGTACAGTAAACAATGTAGGGTTATTTTAAGCCACAGTTAAGGCTACAATGATTTTATTATTTTGATTGAATATTTTCGTAAGGTTTAAGTTCATGGATAATGTTCCCTTGCGAGTATATTGTACTGTCAGTTTACATTATTTGTCACCAACTCATCACTAAAAAAATTGTTTCTCTAGCCTTATGTAGTTAATTGTACTTAGTGGTTGTTTGTTTCTTCATTTTTGAGAGTGTTACTGTACTCTCTTAAGAATTGGTCTGTCCTTACGTACCTCGGGCCTAATACAAAGATCAAGCTCACATATTTTTCATCCTCAATACAGCTATCACTTAACCATGTGTATGCTAGGATTTTGATTCTATTTACCTTCATTCCAAACTGTTAAACCAGAAATTTGGAAATATTGAAATTTGATACTTGTGATACTTGAATGGTGTGAAATTACTTTAGCTTTGGGCTAGCAATATAATAATCCAGTCTCACTCTGTCCTGGAGAGGCTTTTGATCGTACTTTGTTGTTGTTATTGTTGTTTGGCTCTTAAAAAAACAAGTTTTATTGGACTGTAATTGTCATATACTTGATACCATAACTATTATAAAATGTAAGTAAAAGATCTTTTGTTGTTGTTGTTGTTTTAATTGGTGTTTATGTTGTTTCCAGTTGTGCTACACTGACACACTATTTATGGAACAAGAAGTAAGTACATTAAAAATTGGATTCAAGTGTTGTTCATGTGTATTTCGTACTTCATACATAACTTCTAATAAAGTGGTTTTAGGTTGAAAATAGGTGTACAGTACTTTAATATATTCTAGTGTATTTTACAGTTGTTCTCTAGAATTTTGCATACCTTACTGTCAGGTCCCTAATAATTGATCAGTTTCCCATTCCACGTAATAAACATGTGAGTTGTACCAGATAACGACTTGAGATTAAGGGGAATTGGCCACTAAACAGAATTGTCAATGCTGGCTTCTATCTACATACATGTATGCAAGTTCACTAGTTTTAATCTAGTATTATTTGTGGTCCTGTATCAAACTATATACTTCCTAATAAGGAAGTTTTTTGGTTTTTGGTTTTTATTTTGTTGTTGTTTTTGTTGTTGTTGTTGTTGTTGTTTTGTTGTTGTTATTTTGGAACTGTACCACCATGTTATTTTAGGATTTATGTCTTTGAATTATTCCATTGCAAATGTGTTGCCCAAAGTGCAAATGTGTTGCCCAAAGTAATTATATCCCACATGCCAATATTTGAGAATGTGAATAGTGACACAAGTATATGTATGATTCACTGTCTCTCGTCATCTTATATTGTATTTTTAGAGGTTAGTGAGCATCAAGTCCACTCCTGTTTCACTCGTTCTGCCCGACTCCAAGTTTAAATCATACTTGATGAATATCTTTGATACGCCTGGTCATGTCAATTTTTCTGATGAAGTGACGGCTGCTTTCCGATTGTGTGATGGTGTAGTAATATTTGTTGATGCTGCAGAAGGAGTAAGTAGTTTTAGTAAACTATAATGCATATCTTAATGTACAGTAAATGATCTTCCAAAAAGGTCTGTAATATTGTAAGTTGTCCTATGGTACCATAAAAGTTTCCCATGTATACAACACCGAGTTTGGAGAGAGTAAAAATTACTGGAACCTTCCTTCTGGGTGAATATTCAAGCTAGCCTTTTTTGTGCATGGTCCTGTAACTGGCGTATCTAGGTCATTTGCAATCTTACAAAACATAGTGCTTGCAATAATATTTTGATTGTAATGCATGTTACAACTAGGATGAAGTACATTGGTGTATACTAAAGTTTTAAGTCATTGAGATAAAGTATACTTTGTAATCGTTACCGGCTTGGTTTCACATCATTTTGAACTCATTCTTTTATCCCTGACATTTGTAAGCTAATTTATTATAGCATCAGAATCTAGATTATGGTAAAATTTCAAGGTTTTTTTAAGCATTTTACTGAAATATTATGGTAGATAAAATTTACCCAATTATTTACATGGGCAATTTTTTTTCCACCTTATTCTTTCCTGGTCTAGTTCCTCGATTGAAAGTTTCTTTAAGTTGTGTGCTATTCCAAAAAATATTTGACTGTAATTTATATTTTTATCTGTGGGAGTACATTGCGATTCAACATTAGAATGTTGTTAAAATTTTTAGATTGTGATGAATACAGATAGATTATTGAAGCATGCAGTACAAGAAAAACTGGCAATTACTGTGTGTATTAATAAGGTAAGCTGGAATACGTATTTGTAAGGTGTTTGTAACACCTACTTGAAACCATGTGTTGTTTCTGTCAACGAGTAAGAATACATGTATTTAAAGTTTGATACAAGGTCTGTCCAGATAAAGAGAGAGTTAACAATGACTAGCAAGTAACCGCCACACAGTGGTACTCGATATATTGCAAAGTAAGAATGCTGTGCCATAAGTAATTTTTACTCATACTTATCATTAAGCTCTTTCTTCTTGGTCATGGAATCCTTTTTCTTTGTCTATCTCTCTCTGTCCTTCTATCAGGATTGTGGACTTAGGCTTCGCAAAACTTTATCCTTCTTTTCGTACTCTTTTTTTTTTTAATTTATGCCACGTTTTAGAAATTTATGCCACCTTCCCGTCGATTCCACCCGTTTTTTTTTATTACATTTAATCGCCTTTTACCACCTTTTTCATACTTTCGCCTTCCTTTTTGAAACCATCACCTTCCTTCGTCTATTCCACTCGCTTTTTAGTTGCAATAAAGCACGTTCTACTCAACATGACGATACTTTACCCATTCAAGTAAAGACGATGCTTACCAATTTGGTTAAACTTATGAATTATCCATGAATACATACCATCGTCATTGACTGACACACAAGTATATTATTATATAGATTATATTTATAATGTAGTGTATCTGAAGTAGTTGTTATAACCGAATCAACTTTGCCCTTGAAACACAAAAAATTGAAACTACGATATCACTTTGTTATGGTTTAGGGTTTTTTGACGAGGACAAGCACCTGTATGTTTATTAGTTCGTCCTGTTTTTTGTTGTTGTTTTTTTGCAGATTGATCGGCTCATACTGGAATTGAAACTACCCCCGACAGATGCTTATTTCAAATTAAAACATACTGTAGATGAAATTAATAGCCTTCTTTCTATGTATTCAGAAAGCAATGAAGGAACAATTATATCCCCTTTGCAAGGAAACATTTGTTTCTCATCTTCTCTATATGGATTTTGTTTTACTTTGGAGTCATTTGCTGAAATATATGTTGAAAAGTTTGGTGAGTAATCAATCAATATTTTTGCGTTACTGACTTGACTATTGAAATATTTGAATTTTTGATCATTGATATACTTTTTGGGTCTATCCATGTTATTAAAAACAATTTACAAAAGTGAATTTAATAATAGCTGCGACTTGAGTTCTACTTTGCCAGAATTATTACTTTAGCCTAGTTATTTCAGTGCCATTGAAAGTCTGTTTCCTAGTTGTTTTTGTTGTTGTTTTCAGCTTAATTTTCGTTATGAACTTTATTTATCATCATACCTAAAATTGCATTCACACATACATGTGCATATACATTTATTTAATTTTGTAGGAGGAGGATTTTCTTCGAAGAAATTTGCTAAAAAATTATGGGGTGATATTTACTTTGATAAAGAAAGGTATGTAAGGTTACATATTTGTACCATGGTATGTTAAAACTGTCCAATCAGATTGCTCAATTCAGGGTTAATATATTTCGTATCCACTTCCTAGGAGGTATATGAATAAACCATCCAATTAAAATTAGTTTTTGTGCGTTTCATATAGCCTAGATCCATGGTACAAGTTGGTTGCACCCCTCTGTGTTCAGTTGGCACGGGATTAGCACTATCTTTGGGACTCGGCTGTAAATCCTATACCAACCTCCACGTCGTGGTGTAACCTATACATATATAGGTACTTATGTAGTATGCACCTAACACTAATGGCATGCTGAAGGTCAAGTGTTGTTTAACTTGCTGAAGTTGTAATGTCTTGTCTTTTAACAGGACTGAAGAGAATTATTGTCTTTTTTAGCTTTTATGGGCTCTCCTTGCATATGTACATATGTAGGTTGACCTCCAATTTTTTTTTTGAAAAGAATTGGGCGAGCGAAGCAAGACTCTCACTAATGAGTCTCAATTGAGACTTTGATATATATTGGCTACTTAAAAACGTAAACATTAGCGTGGGCACAAGAAATTGGGAGAAAATACTTCGAAATAATGCTATGAAAAAGAAAGAAAAAAAACAGCAAAGAGTTGCAGAGACAGAATGATGGAGACGTTTGCAGTTAGGTCTTCCAGAGTTAGCCAAGTTCATTTAGTTTTTTCAACGCCAGTGGTATGTAAGTGTACTCCATCAATGCACTGATCATCATAGCTATATGCCTTACGTAACAGATTTGTTCGTACTTGAAAGTCCCATAGTCATGTCACTAAGAGAATATAACTTAATGCTATATCTACTAGAGCTCTGGTATAATAGTGCATTTTGAACGGAGCATACTTTGGAATGGCGACTAGCTTAAACGAAAACAGTTAGTTTATCGATTCATTCTTGGAAATTAGATTGCTTTCCCCTTGAAAATCCTTTGTCCAATAGTTCAGTCATAATTAGAATACAACGCAGGTCTCGTGCTGATAGTGAAAATGTATGTATAAAAGTATTGTGTGTTGCTGAAGTATAGCAATAAACTAAACAAAAATATTGAACTAACAAAAAGTTCAATTTAAATTTCAGTCAGACCAACTCGTCCGCCAATTGTGCTGAAGCACATCACTAGTTACATAAAGGTTGTAGTTTTTTTTTTTCATATGTCCTTCTAATATGCCACATGTATACCAAAAATTCGCTCAAATTGTTACACCCATGAAGTGTCCTGCTTCACAATCCTCGCTCACTGATAATTCTGATACTTATACTTATCCTTTGTTAACTAATATTAATGTTATGATATTTTAGGAGAACTTTTTCCAGCAAAAGTCCTAGTTTGGATTCTTCTAGATCATTTGTTGAATTTATTCTAGAACCTTTGTACAAAATATTTGCACAAACTGTCGGAGATGTGGATACTACACTTCCTCAAACACTGGATGAACTTGGGATTGTTATAAACAAGACAGAACTTTCAATGAATATAAAGCCATTATTAAGATTAATTTGTCAGAAATTTTTTGGTGTTCATTCCAGTAAGTTTTATGGTTGGGTTACTATTGTTCGTGGTTTGTTTTCCTATTTTGTACTATGAGTAATAGCATAGGTAATCGTGCTATTCAGGATTAATAGCATAAGTAACACTATTAAATTAGCACAAGGCAAAGCTGCACTACAGCATGGGTAACCTGTGGTATAGTGAGGCTTTCCAGAGCTGTATACAGAATTTTTCCCAAGGGTGAAAATTTAGGGTATGAAAAAAAGGGGGAGGCGAAAGCCTTTTGGGAGGAGGGGGCTGTAATTTTGTAGTTTGAGATTTAATCAATACTTAATCATGAACTATTCTCAGGTCTTAAAAATATATAGAACTTCTGAATTGCAAGGGAGGGAGGGCAATCACCCCCGCGCGCCCCTTAAATACAGCCCTGCTTTGATTCTGTAACAGTAGGCCAGCTTTTTGCACTGTGGCTACACTGTCTGTTCACTCACTATCACTGTATTTCAGGATTAGCTCCCTTTGGAACCTATGGCTCCTAATCTGTTGAAAAACTTTCTTCTAGATAAAACTTCTGTGCTAAAGAGTAGCATGGTCTCCAACTAAACACTGCTCAAACTACATTTCCAAGGCTAGAGCTGCATATATATGCGCACTTACCCATACTTTTCACTTAGCTACCGTGGTATTTCACTTTGTAGTTTCCGTGCTATTTCACTTTCCTCGTGCTATTTCAATTGAACAGCGGTTTTGCCCATACATTTTTAATGGGCAATTTACGTGCCATACTATTAGTATATTAAAATAGTTTAATGGAATTATTTACAATTGATGACTAAGCGAATCTGTCACACTTATTCTATATTACTGTATATTATAAATTTAAATCAGGACTAGATATTGTCACTTTTCCTGCTCATTTATTTTTACAAAACGTATTTAGTCAGTGTTGATGCCAACATTGTTGTTGTAGTTGTTATTTTCCCCATTAATATGCGCTCTAGTTAAACAGTGTGATGAGCCAATTTGATCAACTATTTATTCGATTTTGAAGTATGTACTATTCCTGGTGATGTTATTCTGGGAGGTATTGCAACTGAGCAGTCGCCAATTGATTAAACTTTCATTATCAGGAATAAGTATTTGATGCTCAAGATATTGGCCAACAGTCCCAAAGAAACTTTAGCTGTTGTATTTGTTAAAACATTTTAGCTAGAATTAGATGTTGATTTAATCTGCTTGAACTTATGGGATGTACATGTCTTTAAATACTATAAGTTTAAATCAATCTGTCTAGTAGCTGGCATATTAATGATGCCAGTGAGTGTATTTAAATTGGCATTTGGTATGTAAATATTTTAGAATAACTGAATATATTGAATATTGAAAGCAAACTGTTGTACAATTATGTTATATATATATATATATATACATGTATATATATGTTATAGTTATAAACCAAAATTGAGGTTTGTATGCAATTTATAAATCGAAATACAAACCTAATGATTTTGGTTTATAACTATTTTATAGCCAGAACATAAACAACGAGCAAAGTATAGCGTTAGCTATCTTAGTAATTGTATTAAAGTACCCAAACTCTTCATTATTCCATTTTGCTTTGATCTGCCTTCTACCATAATTATGGTTGCTAAGAACTATATCACTTTTCCCCGCTAATACATTTTCTTACGGGCATACCAGACTGTATCAGATTTATAGTTCTTAACGACAAGCGCGGTCGCTCGGGTAACGGGCTATAAGTATATATATATCAAGTGTTTGTATATTCTCAGGTTTTGTGGATATGTGTGTCAGACATATATTGTCACCCCAAGATGCAGCTGAAACCAAAGTGAGTTTCTGGATCACATTGTTGGCTGTTGTTGATTTATTTTGTGTTGTTTTTTTTTATGGAGTGCACTTTCTATGTCCCTTTATTTATCCTTCTGTATTCTTGACAACCTATCTATTTTGGTCATAGTATAGAATCGCAACAATTAAGTGCCTTTAATATGTTAGGTTTTTGTTTGTTTGTTTTTTATTGAAAATTGTTTGTTTAACATTTTAAGTGATGCCCCAGACATTCATGTTGTAATCACACATACTTTTTTTTAGTTTACTGGCACTACCCTTACAGAAATACTGCACATGTGTTGCACTCATATTTACTTTGGTCTGACACTTGTACAGCACGCGTGCCACCTACATATTGTACATGCAGAATGTGTATTGCAAGCCAAAATTTCGATCTGTGCCAGAAGCGACTAGTGTGCACTTACATTGCATCCGTGCTGCACGCATGCTAATTATATATATACAATTGCGGTATATGTACAGTATTTTGCATACATGCTGCACGCATGCAGAATGTGTCTCCTATGTATTCGTACGCTGCATGCATGTTTCACTTTGACTGTTTATATGCTGCACATGTGACACTTGGTAGCCATAATATTAATTTATTGTACAAATAATATATACATGTAAAAGTCGTGCATGGCAATATTGTTTGTTGGTTTGGAATAGTTGAAGCGGATATGGATGGTAGTGGTTACTTGGTACATTTTTTTTGTGAGTAATCAGCAAGCATAGGGTAAACCAGAATCAGGCATAGGTCAGTAGAGAGAACTAATTCTCTGTCCAACTGCTTCCTTTTGTTTCCAGTTTTCTTTGCATTATCTTCCCCTTTTTTCATGACATCTCTTCACTTTCTGTTTGAGATTCTTTTTGATGTGGCTAATAGCCTAGCTTTTTTTTTTTGTCTTTCCCTAAAAATCTAAATCCATGTACTAATTTAATGGTAGTACACCAATACAATAAAATCTGATTATTGGTTTCTATGTACATATTTGTGTACATATGTATATTTATTGCAGCTTTGATATTTTTACTTGAATATTTCCGCATCACGCGAGCGTTCTGTATTCTCCCATATTGTACGGTTTATATTGTACGCTCCTTGTAGCGCGCGCGTAGCGAGTAAAATCAATGAAAATTGTATTGTAACCGGTTGAGAAAAATTTCAAAGAAGCAATAAATCACTTATCACACTCGTCGTACAATATGGGAATGATATTTTACTCTCACGCCACATTTTCACTCGCCTTTGGCTCGTGAAAATATTTTGCGTGCTCGTAAAATATTTTCCCATATTGTACTCTGACTCATGCTATAAGTATTATATAATAGTCAAGTTGCATAATGCCCGTTTTTAACCAAATTGTTACGGAGCGGATAAAAGTGCCAAATTTTGTAAGGGAATGCATTAAAGTATAGTAGTTAATATTAGCCTAGGAGCCCTCTGCAGATCGTAAGTGTACTCAAGATTTCATTATCAATGTTATTGCATTTTTTTAATTTTAAATAAACGGTATTCGCGAAAATATTAATATTCGCGCCCCATAGGATATATATTGCGAATTTAAAAAACGCGAATTTTTTTTTTTTTTTTTTTTTTTTTTTTTTAAGCTTGGAATAACTGGTGTGCTTTTTTAAAGAAACAAACAGCCATGTGGTCTGGAGAGTGGTCAGAAATTAACTTTATCAACTTTTGAGGCTCAGGCTGGTGTTTTGAGGTAAGTAAGACAATTTTATCAGGTTCACTCTTGAACTGCATTCTGTACTCCCTTCAGACATGGAGATAGACTGGAAAAAATGCATTATTTGCCAAGAAGATACTAGAGAACCTTTAAAATGTCCACTACTTGGCCCAGGTACGTGTGATAGCAAAATTGAAGCCTATAGATCATTTTTGAGCAATATAGAGCAGTTTAAAGCAATGAATTCATTACCAACTGCAATTATTTTTGGAGAACATGAAAGTGCTGAAAGTTTTTCAGCAAATCATGCTTCTTGGCACAAGTCTTGCCGTTTAAAATACAACAATTACAAGCTCGAACGAGTGAAAAAAAGAGGGTCGTGCTCAGATATCTCTGAGCCAAGAACAAGCAAACGAAGGGCAGTTAGTGTTGATCTTTGTCTGTTTTGTGAAAAGGGAAGTAGTGCTGAAGATCTCCACCAGGTTTCAACTTTTGATGCTGATTATAATATTAGAACAATGATAAATGAGCTTCAAGATTGTCACTTGCAGGCAAGAATAGATGGTGGAGATCTAATTGCAAAGGAGATGAAGTATCATCTAAAGTGTTTGGTAGGTTTGAGAAACCGATATCGTAGTCACAACCGAACAATGAGCCAAGAGAAGCAAGACTCAAATGAGAAATATAATGAATCAAGAGCATTTGTAGAGTTAACCAGCTATATTCAGAAAGCTGTTGAATCAGGTACTCCACTATTTAAGCTGTCTCTGAAGTGCATTCACTCTATGTCAAATGTCTTCAAGCACTTGGTGTGAACAAGAGCATTAACAAAACTAGGCTAAAGAATGATGTGCTTGAATATTTTCCAGAATCTCAAGAGCAGCAAGATGGCAAGAGTATAGTTATTGTTTTCAGAGAAGGGATGAGAAATATGCTGAAGGAGGCCCTTAAAAAACGTGATTTCACAGAAGACGCATTTATCCTTGCTAAAGCAGCTGCTATAGTTGTAGTGACATATTGAATCACGAATGCTTTAAGTTCACTGGTAGTTTTCAGAAGAACTGTCAAGAAAATTCTTCCCCCTCAAGTTTAAAATCATTGATATCCCTTATTCTTAACGGTTCTAATTTGAAAGATCAAGATAGGCCTGAGTCACAAGCATGCCTCAGTGCTTCCCAGGTTATTATGTACAATGTAAAAAAAACAACCGTCCTCAAAGTTGAATGCAAGGTTTAGGCATGTCCTTCAACGGGAACCACCCCTGCCAGTATATATTGGCCTTAATGTGCATCAAATGACTAGAAGCAAGAAGCTAATCAACCAGTTCTATAAAATGGGATTCAGCATCTCATATGACCGGGTTATTGAACTTGAGGAATGGATTACAGCTTCAGTTTGTGAGCGGTTTGAAGAAGATGGTGTAGTAGTTCCTGCTGGCCTTCGCAAAGGGTTGTTCACTGTAGGGGCTCTTGACAATATAGATCACAACCCTAGTTCTACAACTGCTGTCGGTGCGTTCCATGGTTGTGGTATTAGTCTTTTTCAGTTTCCGACTAAAGCAAATCCTGGTGAAACTAGAAATCCTATTGTATTACCCCCGAAAACTAAACAGCACTGTCTGCTGGAAGGATATTCTGTTGTTCCAGCAGTAGCTCTAGCACCAGCTACTATTTGTGTGCCAAAGAACCAAAATAGTAATTTTTCCCTTAGAAGTTGTCTGAGTGAGGAAAAATCCAACGAAGAAAAGTGGATTCAACATGCACTTAATCTTCTGACTACAGACAACCTCAGTAATGCTGATGACATAGTGTGGGCTGCATACCATGCATCAAAGCAACTCCAAACTGAAGATCCACCTGTAATATGTGCACTGTTGCCTCTATTTTATGAAAAGGCTGCTACTCCAGCGATGATAAAACATGGCATGGATGTGCAGAGACTAGCAATTGAACATGTTAACCCTGGCCAAATTCCAGTTACTACCTTTGATCAGCCACTGTTTGCCCTAGCAAAGTTAGTACAGTGGAAGTGGCCAGCTCTCTATGGTGAGTCTGTGCATGTTGTCATGCTCGGAGGCTTGCATATTGAAATGGCCCTTTGGAACACACTGGGAGACATGTTGGAAGATTCAGGTTGGACCTCAGCTTTAACAGAGTCAGAAGTGACTTCTTCGGGTACTGCTGACTCATTTTTGAGGGTGGTGCATCTCACACGGACTAGACATGCTCATCAAGTCACCTTGTTGGCTCTCCATAAGCTTCAAAAAGAAGCATATTTGCAGTCAGGAAGTTCACCTCACTTTCTGAGTTTGGGAAATTGCACTTGCCAAATACGAAATCGGATCTTCTCCATTGTTTTGAGTTATCAGACCCACCTGATCCCCCATCTATATATGATTGTTTGGTACTGGATGGAGCTGTAATAGTGCACCTTCTACCCACTGAAACTGTCAGTACTTTTGCCGAATACACAGATAAAGTGTTCATTCCTTATGTTAAGAAGCAGCTTGAAAGAACCACAAGAGTAGACATTGTGTGGGACACATATGCGCCTGACAGCCTGAAGGAATCTACACGTGAGAAGAGAGGGAAGGGAATTCGCAGGAAGGTGTCAGGTCAAACCAAACTCCCTGGAAAGTGGATGGATTTCCTTCGTGACTCTGATAATAAAAAGGAATTGTTTGCTTTCATCACATCCAAAGTTGCCGAGTTTACCTTTCAACCAGGCAAGGCTGTTTACATAAAACTTCAGGAGAATCAGTTGTGTCAGTGGGATCTGGTATTCCTAACATGTTAGAATGCAACCATGAGGAAGCCGACACCAGAATTGTTGTGCACATTGTGCATGCTTTGCAACAGGGCATGAAGAGAATTGAAGTGCGAACTGTAGATACAGATGTCATCGTCATTCTTGCTGGAGCATATTATAAGCTAGCTATGACTTATCCACTAGCAGATATTTGGGTCGCTTTTGGAAAGGGAAAGTTTTTAAAATTTTACAGTATTAATTACATTTGTGCCAGCCTCGGTGAAATGAAAGCACAAGCGTTGCCAGTTTTTCATTCACTAACAGGTTGTGATACCACATCATCATTCAGAGGAAAAGGAAAAAAATCTGCATGGCAAACCTGGCAAACATATGAAGAAGTTACCGAGACATTTGTGTTTTTAGCAAGCCATCCATTTCAACAATTATCGGATGACTCCATTCATTTTCACCGAATTGAAAGGTTTATAGTTATTCTTTATGACAAAACTAGTTCCCTGAGTTCTGTGGACGAGGCAAGAGAAGACTTATTTTGCCACAAGAATCGAGCCATGGATCGGATACCACCGACCACAAATGCCCTATTACAGCATGTTCAGCGTGCTATATTCCAGGCAGGAATTTGGACAACCTGCACTGAAGCAAACCCTGAACTTCCTTCTCCACTAGACTTTGCCTGGACCAAGGATGAAACAGCTACATTGTGGGTACCAGTCTGGATGACAGTTCCAGAAGTTTCAAAAGTCTGCCATGAACTAATAAGATGTTCCTGCAGAGGAGACTGTAAAAACTGCAAGTGTGGAAGAGCAAATTTGATATGTTCACCCCTTTGTAAATGCAAATGTAATCAAACACTATAAAATATCTCAGAATCAATCATGAAACTGTTTGTTGTATAATAATTATCTGTTGATAGGTTCCGTTGTTGTCATACAGTGTTTTAATTAAATGCGTGGGTGTAAACGCCTTTAAATAGCACATAATTTGCTGTTCCATGAGAATGATAAAATTTTATCAATGGCTCCTAGGTTAACATTATTAAGTATGTTTTAAGGAACTCATGTACAAAATTTGGTGGTTTTATCCACCCGGTAACAATAATTTCACTAAGCCACCTCACTATAATTGCTATAGCTATATACATAGGTCTGAAATATTTAAGTCTATAGTCTTACCTTTCTTACAGTGCTTTCACATTTTCACCTAAAACTATTCTTCCTTCATAAAAGAAGTTATACTGAGTATAGTCTGCTTCCTAGAGCACCAAAATGCTCTTGCCATACTTTTGTGAGCTCTCTCTGTAGCTAATTACAACTGCAAAAATTACTTTTTAAATATTCTTATAAATTAAATACTTAATGCGTGCAAGTTGTATGCAAATTGCACACATATGAGTAAATGGATGCAGCTTACATATGTGCAAAGTGCATACATAACAACTTTAAACTGCAGCAAATGTGATTTACACAGCTTTTATTACAAAATATGTACAGTAACTACATGTACATAACACTTGTATGCACAAGAATGGACACCATTATACAATACACATACAATATGTAATAACTGAAATGTTAGTTTGAGGAATTACCGTGATAACTTCCTGATCACAAGGGTGGTTATCTGGCAATAATTTTGCGAGCTGCCATGGTATTTTATCCTATATTTACTATTTTAAGCATGGTGGTATAGTGTTGTTTTGAGAGGTGAAATGTGTCCAACATTAACTGTTATTGCGACAGGGCCATTCCAAAGTACTGACTACGAAAGCGTTGTACTCAAAAAATGAATAATTCTCCATTTTAGCCTGAGAGTGAAATCTCTTTGAATAATTCTGACGATTGTAATGAGTGAATTATTCTATGCTAGGTATCTTCACTACAGTAGTTTGTACTAGGGGTGGTAACTCATGGTATACTAATCTGTAGTTCAAGTTAGCATTTGAAGGGATATGCGAAGAAAAAAAGTACACCATCACTGTGCAACCAATACGCATACACACTTATGAATTATGGTAAAAGAGGAATCCGTTTTAAAATTTAAAAAGTAAAATTGTTACATAATGCTCCCAATGGAATGTGCTTATTTGCCTTATCTTAACTATAATATTTTCGGAAGTTAGCATTTTTTCTGTACCTTTTAAGATAACATTTTTTGGTAGAGTTTTGTCACATTGCCCTTCAAATACTGACATAGCAAGACATCACTAGGGACTCTGGAATACTCAAATTTACATGTTGTGAATTTGAATGACATACACTCACTTTGTAATCACTTCTGGTGATAACATTATATAGGTGTTGATTTGCTGTTTTAGTTAGTTCGTTTGGTTGTTTGTTTGTCACTTATATTACATAAAACATGTAGGTTAGCCATTCATATTCTGGGGCACTGGATGATGAATATGTAGAAGAAATGATAAAGTGTGATCCACAGGTACATGTAGATTAGTTTATATTAGATTAATACCAATTATGTTATTATAATTCACTAGCAAGTACAGTACCCCGCCACACATTGGTGCTTGGTGTATTGCAAAGTAAGAATACAGTAGCACTAGTTATCTTGCTCGGTTATCATTCTCTACCATTGGTTAAGGTTACACAAGTTTCCCTCTCCTGCTCTCTTTTTTTCCTGAACTACATGTATCTTGGCTTTCTTCTCCCACTTTCCTTCCTCAGCTTTTTTCTTGTCATGGAGTCCCCTTTCCTTTGTATACCTCTCCTGCTTCTGAATCTCTCTGTCCAACTATCATGATTGTGGACTCAAGCTTTGCGAAACTTTAGCCTTCTTTTTAGTACTTTTGCCTTCCTTTTTTAAACTGACTTTCGCGTTCCTTTCTTAAACTGACCCCTTCGTTACTTGCCGATTTAATCCACTTTTTAGTTACCATTAATCGCTCGTCTTTAGCATTCTCTTCTGTTCTTTTTAAACCTATGCCGCCTTACATCGCCGATTCTACCTGCTTTTTAGTTACGATTAATCGCCTTTTACCTTGTCTTTCATACTTTCGCCTTCCTTTTTTAAACCTATGCCGCCTTCCCTCATCTATTACACCCGCTTTTCAGAATTAACCACTTTGCTGAATGTAATGACAACCTTACCCATCGTGGATTGACAATACTTTACCGAAGCGCTCGAAACTCATGAATTATGAATACACACGCTGCCAGTCGGACACACGAGCGTATTATTAAGTAGATTGAGCTTAACTTGGTTTGTCTTCTTTTTTTTTTTTTTTTTTTTTGCTTTTTATTTATTTATTTTTTTTAAATGCATCAGCATTCAATGATGCAAAATATTCAACAATGTTTAAGTATTCGATTTGACATGATTGAAATTTTTTTATATTTTACTAGGGTCCATTAATGGTGAATATAACCAAGCTTTACCCTAGCCAAGATGCCAATGTGTTTTATGCCTTTGGACGTGTTATCAGTGGCACATGTAAGTATGAGAACATACTCATATCAGGCAAATAGTGATAGTGACAAGTGTAAATGGCGAATTTAGGCTTTTGAGCATTTGATTATTATTATAGTAAAGTAAAATCATGATTTTTTTTAGATGCTAGTAAAAATGATTTTTAAAGAAGTACTGAAATGTTGCATTAGTTACAATTAGATGTTTTGTTCACTGATGTTTTTAATGAATTTTGGGGTTAATGAAAAATGTTAGTTTACCATTGTTTAAAGCATTCAATGTTTCAGAACAAAGACACGATAGCTCGTATTCTAACTATTTTCCTTAACTTGCATGTACAGTGTATGTACCTTAATTTGTGGGCAGATGTTAACTGTCAGACTACTTTATTTTCAAACCCCATGTAATTTCAAAATGAATGAGTTCGGTTTGATAAACATAGCACTTTTTAGTCAGGATGAAAGGATGCTTTTTCAAAGTAACATTTTACCACAATTTTTTGCTTTTATTCTTCTTGATACAATATTTTATGTACATACATATGTATAATATGTTCTTGTATGTTATTTTTGGTTGAAATGCACACGTCATGACTCTCATACCAATGGATTATTATTGGCGAGCGAGACACTTACAGGGGTAACACAATTGAAATTCGGGGATGTTTATTTATTTATTTATATATATGTTTGGACGTATGTATGTCATATTGTACTTTGACTCTTTGTATTTTTGTGTTCGCTCGACGTTCGACCCCGTCCCAAACTTCACTAAACAGAATCCTCTAGTTTAGCGACCATTACCCATATCACCTTAGAAATTGAATTGTTTACCGCTTTGAATTGTTTTGCGGGTGCAGTTAAAACGCAAAAACTTATTTTCTATTCGAGTTAGTGGCAGTGGTAAGTTAATACGCTATTTGTCACAGATATATAAGCCCTACTCACGAAGGTAAGTCTTGCGTAGGTGTATGTTCAGTTGTGTGAAAGCGTTACAACTACTATTAAGAATATCACAAAGAAAATTTTAAATAACGTGGCTTGATTTTGTTGCTTCTTTTTCAATTCAAACAGTTGTGGGAGCGGTTACTATGGCATTGAAGCCCCTTTACCGCATATACTTAATTTAAGAACTCGACTTTATTTTAGTAGCTCGAGTGTTAGTTGTTAAAATTAATCATTTAATAATAGTGTAGTTTAAGGCTCGCTCGCCATTTGTGCTCAAGCACACCACTAGTTGATAAATAGATACACGTACATACATGTACTAGAAGCTACTATTTACTTGGGAAAATTGAAATAAAAAATAATTCTGTATTTATTAGCTATATCAGCATGTGTGTAACTATAGCTGTTTTTTGTTGTTGTTTTGTTGTTGTTTGTTGTTTTTGTTGTTTTTTTGTTTGTTTTTTTGTTTTTTGTTGTGTTCTTTACTATTATACAGTATACATATTTGCATACAGGTCTTGTGAGTAAAGGTCAACTTTTTATCCATTTACATAAGGTTTGCATTAAAGCGTTTAACGTTGTTGGAGTTACTTGTGCACATTGACTCTCATCATTTGTGCAAGCATGGAATTAGTTTTTATTATATTTACATAGATAACAGGTCGGACAGTTTGCTAATGTTCGACAAAATTTATGCAATGTATACACATTTAAAATTGATTAGTTTTTTATTTTTGCAACTGTTTTCTATTTGCACAGTGTATGCCACCCAACAAGTTCGTATATTAGGAGAAAATTATACTCTTGATGATGATGAAGATTCAAAAGTGAGTCAAGTTGGCAGATTATGGATTTATGAAGCAAGGTAACTTAACTATTTTGTGCACTTGCAGCAAGTACTCTATGTAGTTGCTACTGTTGAAAATCATTTTCTTGTTAAAATTTAAAACTTCTTTGTATGAATTAAAAATACTAACAGTGTGTGCATTATGAGTGATCACAGTCTTTGAGATCAGCTGTTGCCTGACTGGCAGCCAAATTTATGTAGAAGAGATCATTAGCACAGCTTTAGAAAATTGTAAAATAACAAGTAGGTAATGTATTGAACTTCTTTGTAGATATTCTGTGGAAGTTAATAGGGTTCCATCTGGGAATTGGGTTCTAATAGAGGGCATTGATCAAACTATTACTAAAACAGCTACTCTTGCTCCATTGAGTGGATATGATTATGTAAGTTTAATTATTGATAATTATGCATTAAATATGTTATTTTTCATTAATTTGTGTTTGGCATCACCAACATGATTTGAGTTATATGTATGTATGGCTAGCATATTTTAGTAATTTGTAGTATAGATTACCGTAGATATGTCAGTATACTGTAGTGATCTGCAATGTTCAGGCTAACAGACAACAAATGCAATATATTGACCAGTAGGCCCTAGGCTGTGTCAGCCGTTTAAGTCAAACGGTATGGAACCCAACGATAAAAATTACGGTAAAAAAACTACCGTTTTATGGCTGTACTACGGAACGGAATTCGGAACTCTATTTTGTCTCCTACTGTAATTAACAACCAATTGACAGCTAACAACAAAACTTAATAAAGAATACAAGCAGCACTAACGAATAAAGATGGCAAAATGGAAAGGAAATAACTGCATAAAATGGAAGAAACAAAACATGGGAGGAAAAAAAAGAAGAAAACGTAATAAGGTACATGAAGACACATGGACAATGAGAAAGAAATGGGGGGAAAGGAAGGAAACAAGCAAGGAGCATGAAGAGGGAGAACTACAAACTAAGTCATATCCGGTTGTCACCGTTTACTAAAATGGTAAAAAACGGTTAAGGTTTTCCATTGATTCACAGATATTTTGTAGCTGGAAACTCTTCCATAGCTATATCAGCAAGCTAAGGCCTTGTATCGACCATTAAACGCTACAGGGAATAGTGCAAAAATGATCGTACAAAAATTTAACTATTTTCAAGAGAGTTGCAGACCGAAGTTCCAACGAGCACAAAGCTCAAACGAGGTCCACGCTTTGTAGGTTTTCTGTTAGCTACTGATGGACCTCCAGTAGTAAAATTCTTAAGCCCGAGAAGGCCCATACATCAAGAAAACATCGATACTGTGCAGTGGACAAACTAACAATTCTCATCGAGACAAATTTGAATAGGACAGTGGAACGTTTTATTGGGTAAATTATTTTTTATATTACTTTCAGCGAGACATACAGTGAACGAGGTTTTTTTTGTTTGTTTGTTTGTTTGTTTGGTTTGTTTTTTAATCGGTGCGACGGCCATTCTACGGAACTGAATTCGGTACTTTATTTTGTCTTCTACTGTACCTCTATATGCTTAATATATCTTTATTGTACGTATGCTCATACACTACCACTGTACCCAATATTCTTCAATCTGTAAATCTAGCTTATTGGTGTATGTATCGTTGGGGGTGAAAATTTAAAGTTGGCTGAAGATTACCACAACAGATCTTCTATTACAACTGTAAAGATTTCAGGTCCAGATTATGTACACTGAAGATACATAGCTCTTTGTGAATGTCTTCAATACAGTAGGCACCAAAGAGTTCCTGATTTCGTTCAGTAGTATAGCCGTATGGACTTGAGCTTTTTTCATCGATTTACTGCTCATATAGGCACCTAAAAGGTTCTGGATTCCATTTCGTAGAACAGTCATCACACAATCAAAAAATGGGTGGGGTTGGGAGGGGTAAGGTCATTTTGTGTAACCATTTTAGTCTTTTTCGTTTACTGTATGTCTTGCCCTAAGAAATATAAAATATTGTTTATCCGAAAAAGGGTCATTCCCTGTCAAATCACCCAATGGATTACACCACACCCTCTCAGATTTTGATAAAACTTGGTGTACATGTAGATTTGAATCCCACAGCATTAATTCTCAAATTTTAGACAAATCGGACGAGTGGTTTAGGAATTATACCGCGCCAAATATTTCCGTTTTTCGCTAAAAGGGGCGTTACAGGGATATAATATTTTTGGTTTAGGAGTAACAACATTTTAACCCTCTCACCAAGACAGATAAAATTCAGTTATTTTATTTTTTCTAATGAATAATGTTTATTAGAACCCGTTGCTATATTGTTACTAGGTGTACTAACTTGGTAAGTGTGCACTATTTTTTGCCTTTAGGTATATAAACTGTGCATACTAACCACCCTTGGGGTATTGCTATTTTTGAGTTTTAGTTTAATAGAATAGGCCGGATAAAGCTGTGTGAGGCCTGGATATGATATGTGAGGGTCTACTACCCTCTCATATCCGACCTGTCCCTAGTTTGGACAACTCTCAAGCTCAGCCCAGCCCAGGGTAGAGTTAGATCTGGAGATAACAGCTGGCAGCTGCAATGCTAAAGTAAACCTGCCAGGTGAGCTTCAATTGAATTTTAATTGAATTTTAATTTTGGGCCGAAAATGCTGTTGCTAGTGGAAACAACTGGGCCAGCTTTGGGTAAACGGTTCTAAAATAGTTAGAGCATGCGCTCAGGTACTGGTGGATTTAGTGCACAAAATCCACCAGTACCTAAGCGCTTATGCTCTAACTATTACTTAGATCCCGTTGCTATATTGTTACTAGGTGTTCTAACTTAGTAAGTGTGCACTATTTTTTGCCTTTAGGTATATGAACTGTGCATACTAACCACCCTTGGGGTATTGCTATTTTTGAGTTTTAGTTTAATAGAATAGGCCCGATAAAGCAGGGAGCAGGTTATGTGAGGCCGGATATGCCATGGTCTACTACTCTCTCATATCCACCTATATGGGACCAGCCCTACCATAAAACTCTCCTGCTACAGCAGGAATTTACCATAGCTAGCTGCTTTACTGCTTACTGCAGAGCACCCCAGTAGAGTTAGATCTGGAGATAACAGCTGGCAGCTACAATGCTAAAGTAAACTTGCTAAAGTAAACTTGAGGGTGTGCTTCAATTGAATTTTAATTGAATTTTAATTTTGGGCCAGAGGAAGAATTCACTTGACACCGAAAATGCTGATAAACAAAGTGGTAACTGGGCCGGCCTGGGTAAACGGGATCTAAAATAGTTAGAGCATGAGCTTAGGTACTGGTGGATTTAGTGCACAAAGCCCTCGGGCCTACGGCCCTTGGGCTTCAGTGCACTAAATGCACCAGTACCCAAGCGCTTATGCTCTAACTATTACATAATAAATATAAAATCAAGAGTTCAAAAAAGTACCTAGCAACCATATATCACGTGAAAGTACATGTATTGTTCAACGTTTTTGGTCAAATTTGGTTGCTTAGCAGCAAACCACAAAGTGGTTTTGGGGACCACAATATAACTATATCATAACAAAGTGATCTGTATGCTGCTTCCAGTGCAATATTAGCAATTGTTTGTGCATGATTAGATATTTTTTACTGTTATAATAGACAGTTATCTCAGCCAGCAATGTTGTTGCTTACTGATGACACCAGGAGAGGCGTGACTGATAGCTGGGCAATAGCTGGGCAGAAGAACTTCAAGAATAAAAGAATATTTTACTAACAATTCCAGTCCTCTGCACACACTCACTCCTCCCTCTAGCCATATTCTTACTCATACTCTTCCTTTTTAATCCATTCAATACTTTGTCAACCTTTCTTCATGCTTTCAACATAATCAGTATTTACCAGAGTTTACAGCTGTGACCAAATTAGCGCCATATTCCTGGGAAAGCTATTGGGCATAATAAAACTTACCGCCATGTTCCCGGGAAAACTATTTCTTACTTTTTCCTCCAATATACTGCGTAAATAGCTGCTTTTCTTACCTGGAATATCAAGTTCCATGTACTCTTTGACATAGCTGCTGGTATGTTCGCTACCTACAGTGCTCTAGTAGCTCTCAAGTTGAAAACTAGTAGTTTTCTCAACTGGCAATGAAATGACAGCTTTAGCGAGCAAGTCCAACTCTCTATCCTCGACAGTAGTACCTCTGCGGTAGCTATATAGCTCCTGTGCCCCTTCCCTCTCACGTTCGCAGCTGAAAACATCGTCACAGACAAGATCCACCGCCTCAGTTGCAGACAAATTTGTCGCCATTTTTCGAACTAACGTTAAGTTTATTTTTAGCCCAACTACCTTAGTTACGTAGTAGCTATTTCTATTCTAAAAATACATGCAATAGAACAACACATTAGCCGTGGACGCTGCAGCTAAGCTTTAGCGTTTATCGTTTAGGGTGAAAATATTTTTTCCCGCATTATGTCATTCTTGAGCGCCTATAGGCGCTTGTGCCGGAAAGGGTTAAAGTATGCATACCCAGAGTCCATTGAATAAAAGATAACGTGAAGATTTGGATTATTTTCTCAGCAGCTACTCACATTTGGACATAATAAAATGCACATGTATATGAAAACAATTACATGATAGTTCAGTTGGATCCACTAGCAGTTCAAAATTTGTCGATTACCCACTTTGTCCACAATCGGCCAATTCTGACATCATCTTGTCTATTTAAAGAGTACATACGCCGAGAAGAGGCCAGAGAGGGTGTACCAATGATGCAGAGTATGTCAGCCTCCTGCACCCAACAAGTGTCATCAGTATTAGGCCAGAAAAATAACTTAGAGGGTCCATGAGGATGCATGAACTTGATAAAAAAGTCTCCGTGTTCCTCCGACACATCTTCAACTAGCCCAGTCATACAGACAACAAATGTAGTTTTGCTTCTTGATTTCTGTGGGATGGTTTTTGGATAGCTCTGTCATATTCTCACCCGAGTCCTGGACTGACACTAATTCAGGAGGAGTACATTGATGGCTCAGTTTGTAGGCATGGAGCTTTGACTTGAACACTGGAACTAATCGGTGAAATTGCTGAGTTCCTTTGACCGTCTTAGTATCTTGAAATCGCCCTTGCAGTTTCAGCTCGTGCTTCACTATGTCTTCTGATGGAATGTTGAAAAGGTGAATTCCTGGGATATTTGTAGTACAGAATTCCATAATAGCCTCAGTGGTAAGGATTGGGTCAGTGTAGGCACGCTGCATACTAGCCTTTGTCAGCAATCTTTTCACTGTTCCACCAATTTTATCGCAGGCACTTTTTCCATGGCTTGTCGCAAAGAAATTCCACTCACCCTCGAATCCAAAGTCCTCTTCATGGTGGCACAGGTTAATAAAGTTGTTCTTATTTTTATACTGTCCAGCACAGCCATCAGTGAAATAATGTATCTTTTTCATATCGGGAAACCAAGTTTGAAGATATGGAATAACAAAACTCAAGAAGGCATACGCAGTTACTGTTGTATGCTCTTTGGTGTCACTCACTACACAAATGTTACAATGTTCAAGGGTTCCATCTGCTAGCCTATGATATGCCACAAAAGGATGTAGGGTGGCTTGCTTGTTTTCCCAGTGGAAACTTTGAATTTCATCTTTAACTACATAGGAAAGGTTTTCTGCAAAATCACCTTGCAAGATTATGTCCAGTGGTTTCATATTGGCTTTTGGCTCCTTCATGTACATATTTTGTGCTTTGGCTGTTAGGCTACATATGTCGAGTAAGCTTGACAAGTTGGCTACTAAAGTTGTCGATAAAGTCAGCCTTTGACTCGATAATGGTAACTAATTTGGCTCTGTGAGAACATTAGTAGCTGCAAACTGAAACCATCCAACAAGGCATTTCAGCATTTAGTTCAATTCCTTTCAGCTTTTAAAAAGAATGATAAAGCTGCAGGATTCTACGTAGGGGAAAAACAGCGATAAGTGAAATACAAGGATTGGGAATCGTCCCACATTCTCAATGATGAGGATCCCTGAAAGCTCCTTTGAGTAAGTAAATTTATTAAAAATCGACTTTGGAATTATAAAATACAAGTATAGTGTGAAACTACAAAATAAAAGCATCATTTATTTGTTGGACATGCAACAAAAATTTGTATATTGTTTGGTAAGGATAGTAAATTTACTAAAAATCGACTTTGGAATTATAAAATAAAAGTAAAGTGTGAAACTATCATCTTCATCAGTCTTCAAAGTTTGCACTAAGTCCTGTAATATAGCCAAAGTAAGAGTACGATGTTGCCGTACAGTTATTTGAAAGACTATATTAGGTGACAGGACTGAATCGATGGTTTTTTCGTTGCCTCGCATAGGTCTGCAATACAATCCTTTCTTTGATGGTACTTCCGACAGATTTGTAAAGAAATATGTGGTTTTGCAAACAAACTCAACAGTGGTTGTTGAGCTAATAGAACGAACTTGAAAAGATTGCCCATCACCAATATAATCATGTACGAATTGTTCAAAAATAGTTCCTCTAAGGCTTGAATATTGACCTGAAAGTTCTATTTAACCAAATAGTCCTTCTCTTTAGAGCTCAGGTAATCGTATACCATCTTTGCAATCTCATCAGATGCAAACTTTACATGGATTTCAGGATCCACAGTCGCGTCAGTTGTTGTAGAAGTCGTATCCGAATCAGAAGCGACGTAACGATGGAAAATAATATGACTAAGGTCAACACCTACTGCAATCTGAGATATACTTAGCTTCCCAATCTCTCCCTTTACATCAAATTCATCTAACACGTCATTGAAACAATACCATGCTATTCCACCAAATAAATTGTACTTTTTCAGTATTAAATCAGTATCAGAAAATTCAAGCAATTTAGCAGCCTGTAACAATTCTTCTTGAGTCCAAATTGGCATGTTCAACCTTTTTTTGGTAATTGTAAAAGGCACCGGCGCCATAGGTTTAAATAGTTTGAGTACAGGCTTAGCCTTTCCTGGACTAATCAAAATGATGTTAGTAGCTGAAGATGTGTCAAATCGTATTGGAGCCGAATCTATTCCCACACTCAAGTTTGATGGGATTATAAGAGACAAGTTTGGTCAGTTGCAACGTGAAGATGAGTCACTTGCTCCACTTTGGGAATTCGCTAGAAAGCACGAAAAGCCTTCTTCATTGTTAATGGCCTCTTAATGTGCTTAACGACCACCAAAAACCAGTTTTCACATGCCTTACTTGTGCTCACGTCTTTGAGGAAGGATGTTCTCATGGCAGCCCATGATGGCCTAGGACATGGTGGTATTGGTGCTACCCGTTCACTGATTAATAGGCACTTCACCTGGCCGAATATGACTAGTGATATTAAATCTTATGTCCAGGCATGTTCAAAGTGCTTAAAGTTCAATAAATCTGGTCCTGGTATAATTCCAATGGTTGAAGCAGAAATCGTGTCCCAGCGAGGTGAGAAGCTAGCTGTGGACATTGTAGGTCCCATGCCTAAGGCCAAAGGCAACCTCTGCTTCGTATTTACCTGTATGGGAGTAATAGTCCAATGGTGATTCATCGCCAAGTTGATCTGTTCTTTCTTTAACAGCAAAATATCTATTGATAATTGCACGTATTTGATAAAATTGACATGACACTTGAATAAAGTATAATTTTTTCACGCCAGTGTTATCCAGTATTAAAAAGTCAATAGCCAAATGTCTTTGTGCTAATTATATCAAAGTAATGGAATTGTCATCTGTAGGAACAATATAACCAAATGTATTCTGCTTCAAATATTTATTGCAAGTGAGTATAATGTTTCTTGAAGGCATATTGTTGTTATTAATACTTTTCCCCTCTCCAAAACATTTCATTTTTATTGGTTTGTTATGGCACTCAATCCAAAACCACATTTCTGTGGCAGCTCCTGAGTCGTACTGTGACAAAAACGAAGGATCTAAACGAAAAAAAATGATTTTTTTCATAATGGAAAGCCCATATACAAAACTATACTTTCCGTCTCGATCATAAGCCAATCCACACTGTTTGAGAAATTTCCATGATTCTATCTGGGATACCTTTTGCACTGAAGATACAGTTGAATATATGATAAACAAGGTCAGTTGCCTCCGTATCTTTAACTTCCGTTGACTGATGAACTCTATAGAAAACTGCATTTGCCACAGATAGCACGTGTTCATCGTAATTATCAAAATTTGCGCTCTGGCTGAGATAAACAGGAATATACGCACGCTCACAGTCATCTCTCCAATCAATATTTGAAATCCTTTTGTATTCCTCCCACTCATTCTGTGAAAAAGGTGTAAATAAAACTTCATGAGAAGCCTTTTTCATTTCATTCCGATAATACACCAATCCGTCTGGACCTGAATAAGCCAAGCACAACAAGTTTCGACAGGATGCAAGACATGACAAATGCAAGGACTTCTCTCTAAAAACCTGAGCATTGTCCACAAAAATATAAGTGTCATCAGTTATATTACCAATGTCGTCTTTGAGATATTGAAGATCAAAATAATATGCCTTCTTATATTGACGTAGTGCTAGGTAGTATGCCTCGGCTAATGTTGTTGTTTTGCCAGTATTAACTGGCCCTACGAATCTGACAACATGTCCTTCCATATCTTCTAAAATCTTCGTGTGTTGGGCACATTGTCTGCTAACATAATTCTCTAAAACAAAAGACAACATAAAATAATGTGTTTAAAATGGCATGTGCTTTGTAAACTCTTCCTCCACATATTTATCCAGGAAAACCATTAATAAGTGACATTGATAATGATAACTAAATACTGCAGCCAAGTGTTTCATTATCTAACTCATCACACACATTGACTTTAATCATAGCTACGTAGGTACCAAAACATCTTGAATTTGCATACCTCTAATAGTGTCACTTGCTCGCCAATAGCAATAAAAAAAGGGGGGGAAAGGGGGGAACCCTCAAACAACGAAAACTTACGTCCCAGAAACTTTGGCAGTCTGATGTTTTTTGCACTTGTAACCTCTACATTTAATATATAAAGATTAGTGAACATAGGAAACATGAAATTGCTGCAAATATTTTATCAAGAAATACTTTTCCACTATGCCTAAGTTTTCTTCCGCAAGTTAGTAATACACTGATTCTCATATTTTGAGTTAAAACTGCTCCTGTCATTATGTTTCAGCTTTGGACAAATTGTAAGAGTAATCAAACGTTCCCAGAGTCCATCCTGCTTATGAGTGAATTTAGTGAAACCTAAACCTCTTTCTATGCTAACTCTTGAGGAAGAAATGACACGTATTGAGGAGTTACATAAAATATGTTTTTAGACTACTTAAAGGTGTTACCTTTTTGTGTTGTCAAATTTGCTTTTTCCTTTCTCAGCTGTTCTTCTTTATTTCTCAGCTGTTCTTTTTTCTTTCTCAGCTGTTCTTCTTTATTTCTCAACTGTTCTTCTTTATTTCTCAGCTGTTCTTCTTTATTTCTCAGCTGTTCTTCTTTATTTCTCAGCTGTTCTTCTTTATTTCTCAGCTGTTCTTTTTCCTTTCTCAGATATTTCAAATTCTCTTCATTTTTTTCCTGCTTAATAGCGTTTTCAGTTTCCTCAATATATTTTTGAATTCTTTCAATTTCCTTTTCAACTCTTTCAATAGATTTTTCCACTATTTCAATATCTTTTCTCACTTTCACCAATTGCTCGTCTTCCATTGAATCCTATTGCATTTAAAAGAAAGTAATAAACATTACATCCATAATGTTTAAATGAGCTAATACACATGTTTACGCTTACAAGTTTACTTATTTTGCTGTTCGAAGATGACTCTGCCATTTAACACGTTAAGAGACTGCAATAATAAATGGAAATCATGAACTATTACCACATGGCTACTTCAAGCCGCTATGTAATAATCATTTTGTAAGGTGTGGTTGCCACACAAAATTGTATATTGGTGGTATTGGGTTGTATAGGGGTGTGGGTTGTATAGGGGTGGTATTGGGTTGTATAGTGTTGGTATTAAATTATTATTAACCCAGGTGCATGGGTGAGAGGGTTGCAGTAGTCACTTTTTCTATCAACAGTGGACTTTAAATATATTTGAGCTTGTTTGCATTCTCCATGGCAAATTGTCCTCTCTTACTTCTTTCATTTCCATGAATGGCATCTGTGGGCATTGATGAATATTCACATGCCTAATTAACAGTTCATTTTATGCTTTCCTCTACTGTATGTGGCTTATCCGCTTAAATCATGCTTTGCTCCATATTTGGAAGTGTGGCCATTAATTGTTATTACAACATTTCTTGGCAGGGGTATGATAACTTTTTTTTCATGCTTACTCAAAAACATTTATGAAACATATCAACGAAAAGCCCTTTAAAATAAGCTATCTTTTGGCATCAAAGTCAAGGATATTGAACGAACAACAACAAAGTTATGGTGGAAAATAAAATGTCATGAATAATTAACGAGTTTGTGGGATAGTTCCCCCCTAAAACAAAATCCTACCAAAAGCCTGTCCTCTCTGTGCCAGCTGCTTTTGAGCCTTGTGGTTAAAACTTGTAGTTATTCTGCTAGCATGAATATCATCCCAGTTTCTTACCAAAACGGATGAAACTCAGCAACTAGCAACACTTGGAGAGACGACAGCAACCACGGCTAGAGACGACAGCAACTACGGCTAGAGACGACAGCAACTACGGCTATAGACGACGGCAACCACGGCTAGAGACGACGGCACGACAGCAACTACGGCTAGAGAGACGACGGCAACCACGGCTAGTAGAGACGACAGCAACTTACTAACCAATTTTTCAACAAGACAACGTTGTCTAGCTACAGAATCACGTGCACATGACCCGCACACACCCAGTACTACAGTACATACGGGGGGTGTTTAGCTACAGAATCACGTGCACATGACCCGCACACACCTGTGTACTTTAAGGTTAAGTGTTATGGAAAATAACTCCGAAGCTATTACGGCATCATTATTGCGTCATACTCATGGTCAGGCCCGTATCCTACCAATGATTCTGTGCTACGGAGTCAGTATTTTTGTGTGTAGTGAAGTAAACGTTGCACTTAGCTCTCCTTAAACCTGTTATTGTGGTAAGGGTCTTATATCAAAGGGGGAGGTGTTACAGATGCAAATAAAGAGTTGGGGTTGTTTGCCAGAAAGAGGAATTTACTCCTAAATAGCTGAAGGTCTGATTTATCTGATGAAGTCAGATTGCTTTCAGGAGAATCAAGGGGGACATCATAGACAGTTTCAAGCTATCTTTTCAATGTTGCTGTTGCTGAAATCAGTTTTTGCTGACCTTTCCTTAGTTTGCTAGAAGAACCAAGTGAGTGAAGTTTAACTGGAGTTTCACCTAAACCTGATAGAGTACATCTCAAATCAAAGTTTTTTCAGGGGAATCAAAAACTTGTGGTTCAATAGGAACGCTAACGTAACATCTTTGGAGGATTCACTAGGGTTTTGTAAGTGTCCATGCTAATAATTTGTAGAGATCTAGTTTGTGCTTTCTCGGGATGACGGTTAAGGGGATCACAACACCTTCATAATATTGAAAACTTGATCAAAAGTACTTGCTCATGATGTGAACAGATCTCTTTTATGTCTCGTGCTTTTATCCCACTTCGAAAAAAAAGAAGTTCAACTTCTTCAGTTTTCCATATGCCAGAAACATCAGGCAAGAATTTGCAGGAATGTGCCTGAAAAATCAGGCAAAAACCTGCAAAATATGCCAGAAACATCAGGCAAGAATTCGCAGGAATGTGCCAGAAAAATCAGGCAAAATCCTGCAGAAATCCCCGGGAAAAAGGCACAAAAACCGGCGTAAAATGCCGGAAAAATCAAGCATTGCTAGATTATTTGAAGATTTCAAGAATTGTTTATTTAAACTTTGACTCTGGGGAGTTTTAAGTAGGTGTCCCTTTTTTATGACTTAGGAATAACCATAATGACAAAACTAAAAAAATACTGCAAATATAAATTTCCCTTTTTTGGTCAAAGGCTGGCATTTGACTCAATGGACTCTGGGTATGCATACTTTAAAATGTTGTTACTCCTAAACCAAAAATATTATATCTCTGTAACTCTTACATGTTCTGGCAAACATGTGGGAGATTAAATTTTGGGGGCCACAATGTCAAGGTCACGTGATCCACAGGGTCAAATTTGAAGTCGTAGGAAAGGATTAAAGGTCAATACAGTTAGATACTTCCCAATCTGAACAATAATGGCACAGTTAGATTCTCTGACCAATTACCTTTCTAAAAATATAAATTTTATGAAAATTGGCCAAATAGATCCCGAGATACAAGGACTTGAAGTTAGGAGACCACGCCCCTTTTAGCGAAAAACGAAAATATTTGGCGCGGTATATTTCCTAAACCACTCATCCGATTTGTTTGATACTGTGGGATTCAAATCAACATGTATACCAAGTTCTATCAAAATCTGAGAGGGTGTGGTGTAAAATTTTTTTTTTTTGGGTGATTTGACACGGAATGACCCAAAAACGTTAATAGTGGCTAGCTAAGGTCTTGTATTATCCATTAAACGCTGCGAGGATAGTGCAAAGCAACTCATACAAAAATTTAACTTGCTTGAAAGATAAAGCTGGTTGACTAAAGTTCTGACAGGCACTCGGCGTTAACTGGTTCCACACTTCGTAGTCCTACTAGCCACAGATAGCCTCCGACAGTATAATCTAAGCCCATGAGGACCTTAACATCTCGAATACATTGATACCGTGTGCTGGCCAAACTTACAATTCTCCACATTAATTTTTTTTTATTGCAACAGTTTACAGAGTGAAATTCAGAACTTATTTTTTGGCACTTACGTAGTTCATGTGTTCACTCTGTCTGTCAAGCATACACTCGACAATATCCTATGACTCTAATAGCATGCTATCAAACTGTAGTTGTTAATCCTCAGTGTGCATGTGCGAGAGGGTTATAGTAGTCCTCTTGTCTGTCATGCTGTGATTTTGGAGATTACTGACAATTAACCCTTTAACCGAGAATTCTTGGCGCGGTGAAGTACTCCTACAAACAAAATCATAAAAAATCGATTGTTCACTTCTTACCGGAAGTAAACATACGAAAACGCGCCCCAAAGATTGCTCTTTCAAATGAGCTACAGTGTGACATAATTAGGTGCACGTTACTAATATTTTTTTAAAGAAAAACTTGAACTGGGCCATGGCTGAGCGGTTTACTGCGGATCAAGTGCTAGGCTATTTGAACGACGATTTTGACGTTTCTGGAGGCGAATACAGTGATTTTGAGGGGGATGGAATATATTCTTACCTTTCAGATGCCGCTGCTGCAATTTCTATAGAAGATCTGAATTCTAGCGTTGGCCCAGACGGTATAGCTTCAGGTGATGAAGAGCCATTTAGCTCTGATAGTGAATGACTACCTAGTTTGCAACATCAAGACACCACTACAGGTAAGAGTACATCCGTTTTAGGATATCTTGTCTGACTTAAATTTTTTTCTTTTTTGTGTGCCACATATTAGTTATTAGTCCATCACTTTTATCATTCTACTCTATTGGGGTTTCTTTATTACTGACTAGCTTAATGGGCATATCATAATACAAAAGTAGCTGAAGAGGGGACAGGGATATAAAACTAACACGATACTTTTATTCAGAGCTGAAAGCTCCGTGTTTTCTCAGAAGTCAGCCAGAAAAAAAAAAAAAAAAAAAAAAAAGAAAAAAAAAGTAGCACAATAAAAGACCTCAAATCGTTGTTCAGAGCAAGTTTCATACATAAATCAACGGTTAACCCTTTCACTGGTGACTTTTTTTTTTAAGAATTGACTAAAAACTTTTAAAAATTCCTTTACAAAAATGTTTTCCATCATGAAATTGAGTGAAATATATTTTATCAAACTACAAACATTTATCCTTTTTGTACTCAAAGTTATATGTGCAGTGAGTATTAAGGTACATACTTAATCACCACTTGTACATTATAGTTTAGATGTTAGGTGTTCCATCTGTTTTGTTTTTTTGTTGTTGTTTTTGTTTTTGTTTTTTGGTTTTTTTTTGTTGTTTTTTTCCTCTGTCTCTCTCTCACCCCACTATTGCGGGCCATCTTGACAGTTAGTTAGTGCATATGAAGAGTGCTTTCGTAGTTCACTTCTTTGGCAAGTTCTATTAAATTTGATGCTGTAAGGAACACATTTAGAATATAAATTCTGACTTCCATCAAATTGCATTATTCTGCTCTTTGTGCCATAATCTAATCCAAAACTGGTATATGTCCATTACTCAAAAATGTGGTACTACACTTACCATGTTATTATTGTTGGTGGTAAATGAGATGTTTATTATGTCAACAAATCAAGGTGTAATATTGTTTATTGTCAGTGCTTTTCTTTCTTCTTCATATAAATATAAATATTTTTTGCAGGTTCAAATTTTTAAACCATTAAAATTCAATACGTCATCTGTAGTAAAGATAGCTGTTGAACCAGTTAATCCTTCTGAATTACCAAAGATGTTGGATGGATTAAGAAAAGTGAATAAATCCTATCCTCTTCTTGTAACTAAGGTAACTGTCACAAAAGGGCATTTTAGATTTTGTGCAACTTATATGCTATGAAACATATTACGTAAACAATGCACCTTTGTTGTGCCAATTTTATAGTTTACTGTACAAAAAAGTGTAAGAAAAGCAATTTGCCACTGAATATATAATATCCATTCTACAGTACATCTGACATCATTGCAATTTGCCACTGAATGTGTAATATCCATTCTACAGTACATCTGACATCATTGCAATTTGCCACTGAATATATAATATCCATTCTACAGTACATCTGACATCATTGCAATTTGCCACTGAATATATAATATCCATTCTACAGTACATCTGACATCATTGCAATTTGCCACTGAATATGTAATATCCATTCTATAGTACATCTGACATCAGCTTATAAGAATATGTTTAACAGGGCTTTTTACAGAGTGGGGCAAGCTGGGATTTTTCCTCCAGGGTTGATTTTGCCTTCCAACAATTTTAGAAGAGAAGTGATTGCTAATGTAATAATCATGCTAGTTTTAATTAGTCGGGCTTGAGCACTAATGATGAGTATGCATGTTTGATTAGGTACATAAAACGTAGACAGTATTGTTATAGATTGAATCTTCTCACTTACAGGGGCCTAAAGAAAAGCAAAGGCAAAATGTGAAAAATCTTAGTTCTACCTGGGAAATTTAGTACAGGACCCCTGGCTTTAGCTACCAGTGCTCTAGCCACTAAGCTAACCAGAAGTAGATTTTTTTCCATACTTTAGAATGACAAAAATGTTGTTGTTGATTTACCATTAATTTTAGCCAAACAAATACAGAATTACTTTCTTACCTCAATTTTCACTAATAAGAACAGTTGAGTTTTTAAATTTCATTACATCCATATAGGGTTTCAATACCATAGTAACCACTCTCCACAATTTTTGTAAATTGAAAAGGCAAACGTTTTTACAAAATATATATATATTGCGTATGGCATATTACTATGACGAACAGCTCATTAACCAAGATAACTTACAACTATAACTACAGTGTAATTAAAAAAATAATGAACTCTGCTAATTTTGTAAAACCTAACTGTAAATGTCTCTATTTTTCTGTCTCTGACTTTGTGTCTCTTTTCTATTTTTCTGGCATCATTTCAAAACTTTTTCTCCTGATCTCTTCTTGCACTCACACTAATGATAATGTTGCGGGGGAGGGTGAACACGCATTGACCTCTGAACTTTTACCATATATGTGTATATATACCAAATCTAAAATCTCAATTGCAATTTGTTTGTTGTTTGTGAGGGGTTAGCTTTGCTCCCCCAATTATGTAACTCTGGGAAGTATTTTAAGTTGACATTTTTGGTAAGCTTAAAGAAATCAGTACAATTTTTCAAGATATAAATTTAACCTTTCAGACAATATTGCATCACGTTTACCTCAATTATGCCTAGCTTTCCTAATTCTTATTAACTCCATTAATCGCAGTTTGTCATGCATTACTGCAAGTGGGACACATTGTTTGTATTTCGGATGAGTAATGACAGGCTGAGTACATGTATGTACATATGTGTATAATGGAAACGCAAGGATTTGTAAAAAGAATGTCATGATCTTGGCTGTCTAGTTTTATCATTTAGCTTTATTAGTTGAGTAATTTATATTTCGCTGCAATATTCTTTACTATAAAAGCCTTTTATGATGTTTTATGTGTGTTGTGTAAAATTCGTCAGCTATATTTCGCATTTTCTTATCATTTATTCACCTATTCTTTGCAGCACAATCAGTAGAATCATTGGCATCTACATATTTCATAAATAATAGGTTTTCCAATATTCATAACAATACACACTTTTTCATCGGCTTTTATATTAAAATAATCTCAAATGCATACAACAAGTTTACTTTATCAAAATAATATTCCAAAAAGAAAGTGGCATTATTTGTAATCGGCCCAAAGCTCATTATAATTTTATAATTTTACTGGCATTGTAAAAAAATTGCAAGCAATCTAAGGATTAAAAAATATGTATGTTGTGACATCATTGATATTGTATATTCATTCTTGTCCATTATATTTGTTGGCTTATATTTTTAAAGGTAGAAGAATCTGGTGAGCATGTCATTTTTGGTACTGGAGAGTTGTATTTGGACTGTGTAATGCACGATTTACGAAAGATGTATTCAGAAATAGGTAAGCTTTTTTTTTCTTTTCTTTTTTTTTCTTTTTTTTCATATTAAGAAGTGTTGATGTTTTCCTATAGTTATTATATTATCTGAGTGTTTGTTATTGTTGTTGTTGTTGTTTTTCAGTTTAAGTTACTTTAAGTATATCACACAACCCTACTTAAAAGTAATTGTTGGCATATGTACACAGTATACTACTGTCACAGGAACGGAAACATATGGGGGTCAGGATGAGAACACTGCTCTTTCCCTCCCCCCCCCCCCCCCCTTTTTTTTCTTCTGTTTTGTTTTTGTTATGATTCTTACCCCAAACAGGTTTGCAAACCCAACATTTGTGCTCTTCTTGTGCTTTCATAATTAACTTTTAAAAAGTAATATGGGTCGAGCTTTAGTCGTAAAGAATGACATTGTCTCCAGCTACAAACTACTTGAACTGTACGTTTCCAGGGTTAACACTGCACGTGTGCGCACTAACCCATACTATTTCACTTAGCTACCGAGGTATTTCAATTAGTTATGCACTTTTTCACTTTCTATGTGAGATTTCAATTGAACAGCAATTTTTCCCATACATTTTTGAATGGGCAACTTACGCGCCATACTATTAGTATTTTAAGGTCTGAAAAGTGAAGTATTTGTATTACTTTTATAAGAATCATGAGGTAGGAATGCGAGCTTTAGTAATGTTGAAAGTAGAAAATAATAGATTTCCTGAACATATTTCTATTGGACAGTATATTCTATTTAGTTCTGTAAAGTACAGAATCAAGTGTTGCTTGGTCCATGCTGGCATAGTTACAGTATGAGACAAAATAAAGTTCCGAATTCTATTCCATAGTACGGCCACTGGTAGTTTTTTACCATAGTTATTATCGTTCCGTACTGTTTTGAATAAATGGCCGACATCGTTTACTAAAACAATACAGTTAAGCTTTTCTGTCGATACACAGATATTTTCTACCTAGAAACTCTTCCATAGCTGCATCAGTAAGCTAAGGCCATGTATCGCCCATTAAACGCTATGGAGATAGTACAAAAAACCTCGTACAAAAATGTAACTTGCTTCAGGGTGCTGGCACACCGGATACGCGCTCCTCCCACACAAATCAATTAAGGTTAATTTGCGGTTGCTATGGAAAATAACTCCGATTCTATACCTCGCAGGTTCACGCAGCCAAGCGGATCTACGAGACATGCTGGCAAAATGTGGACTTACCAATAATGACTGACACACGCACTGAACCAAAGAAGTTATGAAGCCTCAAAGTCCCAAAATAAACGGAACTTATTGGAGATAGTGGAGGACGCACAAAAGCCAGAATTCCGTCCACCGCTTCTTCAGCTCATTGTTTACAATATTGTCGTTTTTGTTTTGTTCAATTCTATTTTGCTTTATATTTATTCATATTTTTACGTGATTTTTTTCTTGTTGCGTCACAAATGTGTACTGTATTGAAAAACAAAAACGACTACTTTTATTACCTTGTTAAGTTACGCTGCTGTACGAAAATTGAAACACTAATCATCCGCCTTTCTGTACTTCGAGTACAAAATAGATTCCAATTGTCTCGCACTTTTTTGCCACTGTGCAATTTTCTAGCCCCGCCCTCCGTAAGCCGAGTTAACTATACTTACCACAGTCTGCAAGGAAGCTCTTATCTATGCGCGGGTATTTAAGGTCCGCCCTCTACCTCTACAACTCGGTGGTTTCGTGGTTTATTGCTCAATTAAGCCGCGCACGAGCGTTGCTATGTGCCAGCACCCTTCTGTGCTGGTCCATACTTCGTGGGTCTTCTGTTAGCTGCTGATGAACCTCCAGTAGTAAAAATTCTAAGCCCGACAAGGCCCTAACATCGAGAAATAATTGTTACTGTGTGGTGGTCGAACTAACAATTCTCCATGAGACAACTTTGAGGCTTCAATTTTTTTAACCCGAAAACTCCACCTCAGGAGCCTGTAAACAAAAAATCGATGTTTTATTGGATAAACAATTTTTTATATTTCTTTGGTCGAGACATGCGGTGAACAAGAAAGATTAAAACGGTAACGCGGTCGAACGAAATGGACGTTTTTTTTAACCAAATAGCATACCACCCGCTTTTTTAATCGGTACGGCCGTTCTACGGAATGGAATTCGGAACTTGCAGTCCTATATCTTAAAATACTATTCAAAGTATTTGACCCCAACCCAGGTCTCCACCCCTGTGTTAATGAAGTATGGTGTGAAATTGTAACCAAAGTACAGCTTTGAATGCTAATTTTAATGCAATGTATATCTATACTAGTTTAACCGATTAGTTCCGATATGCGCGTATACGCGACCACGAACTAAAAACCGGTAGTTCCGATAGGCGCATAAACGCGGCCAGAGAAAAGCAGCTTCAGTTTGGTTTTATTACAACTGTTTGGACTGAGGTAGCCTAGCCTGGAGTCTTTGTGGTTAAAGTACAACCAAGTAAGATTGATAATAGATAATAATTTGTAGTTAGCTGCTGTAGCTTTCAAGTAACTCCTTCTAGAAGGGTCGACCGCGACCGCGTCCAAAAAAGAATTCCGTTTTACGGCGCCCCGCGGCAGTAATTAATTCCGGAAGTAATCGGTTAAAGTATACATTTATAGAGAAATGATATGTATTTTATATTAATAAGGCTTTTTATAGAAACTTTTTATGCGATAAATTGGAAAAGCTGCCAATTGAATTTAAACGAGCTTAAGGACTTCAGTGTCTCTAACTCACACAATGTTAATATGCTGTGAGAGAACAATGGCTGTTTACTTCCACTCTAAGACAATGAGCATAGGTATTAGAATGCATTAACTACCTGTGCAGTTCCAACACACTACAATAAATTTATTTTATATGGTAAACGGTTTTCAGGCATCTGAACTGCCATCTAAACTAGCAATTCTGTAATCTTGTAAAGCAGAGTAATTACATAGATTTAGGTCGATTGAAATATAGTACAGTGGTTTTAACATGGCATAAACTAATGAGTTTGTAAGGCATGAAATTTTCAGTTAAAAGTGCAATTATTATAGAATTGAATTTTGAAGATAACTTGCATTAATTGTAGTTGTGTGGGGGATGATGTATTTTAGCTTATTAATTGTTAATGAAAACAGAATATGTTTATTAAAGAGAGTGAGGCATTTTTGAAAGCTGAAATATAGTAATTTTGTTTGTGTTACTTCGTAAGAAAGCGGTAATTAACCCCTATTGATCTTAATGAATAACATTTATCTGTGATTCATCCACTTTGTACACACGTAATAGACTGAATGCATATTCTTGACTTTGATTGTTATATTGAATATTAATATTCACTTTTTTTTTTTTAGATATTAAAGTTGCTGATCCAGTGGTAGCCTTTCGTGAAACAGTGCTGAACACGTCCTTATTTAAATGTTTTGCAGAAACTCCCAACAAAAAGTATGTCAGTATGTTTGTTGTTAATCACAATCATTGCTGTGCATAGCTTGATAGTATGTATTTCTGCTTAATTTGAGACTACTTTAAGGTAACATTTATTAACGGGTACTCATTTTAGCGAATATTAGCGATTTGCCATTTTTCGCTAATATTGAAACCCGCTAACAATTAATGGATGAGGCTATGTTGACGATCTTTTACCTAATTTGCTGGATAGGCTGCAAGTGAGTTTCTGTAGTGCAATTGTCTGTAAACAATTTAAACATATATGATATAATACAAGCTAACTAGGTAACAACATTTATTTCGCTATTATCGTCTTCTTCATTGGCATTAACTTCAATGGCTTCGTCGTCTTCATCGTCTTCTTCTTCATTGGCATTAACTTCAATGAAGGAAAAGCACTAGAGGATATAGATGTCGATCTAAAATTGACTGTGATAAAACCATTACACGCACAATGGCTAGTCAATGTATATAATTTCTTTTGGGGGGAACATGGTCAAGAAGTCATCCTCAAGGGGTGGAAAAAAGTTGGAATTGTTGGCTTATTTGATGGCAGCACTGTACTCCCACCACATCCCTTTCAGGACATCTACATGAATGTCATAATTAATCGTTATTAATAAATTAATTATGACATTCATAACATGAAATTTTTTTATTATACTCCTGGACCATTACATTAATATTATTACTGATAATTTATGAAGCATGTGAAAAATTCTATGCATTATTACAGACCATAACCGCCAAATTTAATATCCGTCAAATGCACCATATCAGAAAATCGCCAAAATTAGTATCCATCAATAAACGTTACCTTAAGGTAATAAGGAGATGTAGTCAAAAAAAATTAATTAGCGAGTATCACTATTGGTTAATTGTGTTCGTTTTTTTGTTTTTTGTTTGTTTCTTGTTTGTTTGTTTTTTGTTTTGTCTTTTCATTTCAATTTTTTTCCAATCTAAACTTATTTCACTACATTATGACTCACTAACATTTTCTGAATGTAATAAACAGGGGAGCTGACATCTAGTGCACACAGTACGAAGTGTTCATGCTTACAATGTGACATACATAGATATTTAACTGAAAGTTAGGATCATCGCTGCCAATATAATAATTTTATGACATCGCTGTTCACTAGTCGATATCAGTTAATATAATACAAATATTGTATACTACTAACAAGTACCCTGCCACACAGTGGTGCTTGACGTTGCAAAGTAAGAATACAGTAGCGTAAGTTATCTTGCTCAGTTGTCATTCTCTACCGTTGGCTAAGATTGCTTACGTTACCTTCTCCTACTCATTTTTTTCTGAACGCATCTCAGCTTGTCTTATCCCTCACATTTCCTTTCTTCAGCTCTTCTTCTTGAGTCATGGAGTCCCTTTCCTTTGTGTACCTCTCCTGTCTGAATGTCTCTGTCCTACTATCATGACTATGGACTTAAGGTTTGCGAAACTTTTGTCTTTTGTTTCATGCTTTCACCTTCCTTTTTTAAACTGGCGCCGCCTTTACTCACCAATTCCACCAGCTTTTTAGTTGCAATTAGTCACTTCCTTCTCTTTTGTACTTTCACCTTCCCTCATCTATTACACCCGTTTTAAGTCACTTTCTACTGAATGTGACTACACTTTACCCATTCAAGTAATGATAATGCTTTACCAAACTGTATAAGCTCATGAATTATTCATGAATAGACACACCATGTCGTCGTCATTACTGATACACAAACATATTATTATATAGATTATATGAAGTTACCTACCTAAATGTGAGAAATTTTTACTTTTCTTATAACACTCTTTTTTTACCAACGATACGTTAATGGGAATACAACTTATTTTTTCTTAGAAATAAGCTAACAATGATAGCTGAGCCACTCGAGAAAGGACTGTCAGATGACATTGAGAATCAACACGTTCAAATAACATGGACAAAGAAAAGAATTGGTGATTTCTTTCAAACAAAGTATGATTGGGATCTACTTGCTGCACGTTCTATTTGGGCATTTGGTCCAGATAACACAGGACCTAATATATTAGTGGATGATACCCTTCCATCTGAGGTATGTTTTAAAATAATGATACCATCATTCAATAGTGAGGTAATACAATTTTTATGAGATTTTTTAGATGCAGGTTCGGTTACACCTTATAAACAAACAACATATATGCTATTTGTAGGTGGACAAGGGACTTCTTAATTCAGTAAGGGACTCTGTGATCCAGGGATTTCAGTGGGGAACCAGAGAAGGACCATTGTGTGATGAACGTTAGTTTCTATTATATATATATATTATAAGTAATCCTAACTCTATATATATATTTATAAATATACATTGCTTTAATAAGAATTTTTCCCACCTTACAAAAACAAGTGACAGTTGTTTTTTATTCAATTGCATTCAAGCTTGGTGTATCGATTCCAATAACAATTGAGTAGTGTAGGCCTTTAGGTGAATTATAGCAGTTCCATCATTTAGCAGGTCACTTTAGTTTAAGAATTACATTTTGTAGTATCATTTAAGCATTATAACTTTGTAGGTATATATATATATATAAGAGAAAATTCAATTCCTATCTTTAATAGCTCTTTTTGTGTTTACATTTTGTCCTTTATTGTTAGTTTAATTTTGTTGATGTTTTTGTTTGCTTGCTGGTTTTAGTTACTTAAAGAAACATGTTAAACGATACAGTATTCAAATACCTTATGCCAGGTTTACCCAATTTATTTAACAAATACGTATAGTATTTAAATCTTATTTAGAGTTCCCAGAGTAAACTAAAAATATACCCTTGAAATTAGTGTGTATTTGCCTATTGTATCACACACTGTCTAGAAGTTCAGATATGGGTGTGAACTATTCTGGCAATATCTAGTAACTAAGGATGTAGCAGGCCCATGAAGTAACTTTACATATATAATGATCAAGAAAGAAAAAACAAATTATACATACTGTAAGTGTAGAGCTGAACTAAATTCCTTTATTGGCTGCATTTTTTTAATTACTTTCGTAATTGTAATAAAGCTATTCGAGATGTTAAATTCAAGATTCTGGATGCCGTTATTGCTAATGAACCTATTCATCGTGGTGGAGGTCAGATTATTCCAACTGCAAGGAGAGTAGCATACTCTGCATTTTTAATGGTACATACACAGCTAATCACTTGGTAGAAAAATAATTGTTTATTTTTGGTTTGTTTTGTTGTTGTTTTTTGTTATGAAAAGTGTATCACTATTGTATTAGTTGTTTGCATGTAAATTTAGTGTTGAGGTTTAGCCTGGTTTTTTTGTTTTGTTGTTGTTGTTTTGTACTAGTAGTATTTTTTCCTTCTGTTGTAGTTTCACACTGTCCACCTAACTACACACCATAAAAATAGATTTAGACTGCACAAAACTATTAAACTATGTACGTACACTTAGTCTAACAATTACTAGGAGTGACATAAAAGGCTATAATTATAAGCTTTGTGTTCTCTTTCTTTCTTAGATACATGTAATTATGAATCTATATCAGTATTGAATTAGTAATCTTAAGTGTGCTTTGAAGAGGTTCCTTCGCCATTTGTGCTATGACCATACCACCACTAGTAGTTTATGAGGGAATGAATTTTGAGAACTTATTTTTAAAGGAAAATGTAATTTTAGGCTACTCCACGTCTCATGGAGCCATACTATAGTGTTGAAGTTCAAGCCCCTGCTGATTGTGTGTCAGCAGTGTATACTGTTTTAGCTCGACGGAGAGGTCATGTCACACAAGATGCACCTATTCCTGGATCTCCACTATACATTATAAAGGCATTCATACCATGTATTGATTCATTTGGATTTGAGACAGATTTGCGGACTCATACTCAAGGACAAGCATGTTGCCTCTCAGTGTTTCATCACTGGCAGGTATTTAAGAACTTTTGTTGTTATGGTTTGTGTAAATGTGTGTGTGTGTGTGTATGTATTTCCCCTTTGTATAAGATTAAGTTTAACAACTGGCAATTTACATTTTAAATTAAGTTTACATGGCTGGATATGAGGCAAAATAATGAGCAAGAGGTACAGTAGGAGACAAAATAAAGCTCTGGATTCCATTCCGTAGTACGGCCGTACAAGGTTTTTGTTTTTTACCTTCATGTTCCGTACTGTTTTCACTAAACGGCTGATACTGTTTACTAAAATGGTTGATATATCCAGTTATTCCAAGTAGCACTTCTACTTTATAAATAGCACTCACTGTGCACATGCAAATTCTATAGCCTGTATTTGCTTGTTTCCATTTGTAGATTGTTCCTGGAGATCCTTTGGATAAATCTATTATTATTCGACCACTTGAACTTCAGCATGCAAATCATCTAGCACGAGAATTTATGATTAAGACACGACGTAGAAAAGTAAGTCTTTTTATGTTGTTTGGGATTGAATTGTCTTACTTAATTCAAAAGTGATATATATAATTAATTAATTAACTGTTTATACAAAAGAATAGCCCTCTCGTAGCCAGATAAAGTTATTGTTCTCTGGGTAGGTAGCCTTGGTGAAATGACCGGGTGCAGCAAATATAGCCAAAGAAAAGTGTTAGATTGCTGTAGTATTTGCTGAAAATACAAGACTTACCATAAAATAAGGCATTTATTTAAAATATATTATATATATACAGTAGGAGTCAAAAAAAGTTTCGAATTCCGTTCCGTAGAACGGCCGTCGCGAAATAAAAAAAACGGGGGGAAAACGGTACGCCGTTTGTTGAAAAACGGCCGTTCCGTTCGACCGTGTTACCATTTTAATCTTTCTCGTTCACCGTATGTCTCGCTCAAAGAAATATAAAAAATAGTTTATCGAATAAAACGTTCCGATTTTCTGTTTACAGGCTCCAGAGGCGGAGCTTTTCAGGTTAAAAAAATTGAAGCCGTCCTATTCGAAGTTGTCTCGCGGAGAATTGTTAGTTTGACCACCACACAGTATCGACGTTTTCTCGCTGTTAGGGCCTTCTCGGGCTTAGATTTTTTACTACTGGAAGTCCATCAGTAGCAAACAGAAGATCTACGAAGTGCGGACCTCATTATAGCTCTGTGCCCGTCGGAACTTCAGTCTGCAGCTGTATTGAAGCAAGTTAAAATTTTATACGAGCTTTTTTTTCACTATCCCCGTAGCGTTTAATGAAGGCCTTAGCTTGCTGATATAGCTATAGAAGAGTTTCTAGCTAGAAAATATCTGTGAATCGACGGAAATGCTGCACAGTTTTTTACCGTTTTAGTAAACGGTGTCGGCCATTTAGTCAAAACGGTACGGAACGCAACGATAAAAACTACGGTTTAAAAACTACCGTTTTAGGGCCGTACTACGGAACGGAATTCGAAACTTTTTTTTTACTCCTACTGTATATCAACAAGTAGCACTTATTCAGGAATATGTAAGTTCATGAATACGCTGGAACATAATATATCCTATGAGTTTTGCTGCTCACTTTTGCCATTGCAAAAAACAACAACAACATGCAGGAATTAATTTAGAAGGGGAGACGTCAAGAATGGAACTAAAGTTAAACAAATTTTAGAGCCACAAATAAATAAAGCTTGGGTACTAGATGTTAAGAACTTTTGCTTAAAGATAACCGATACCTTTTTAGCCCATATGGCTAATAATATGTACAGTATGAATGCTCAATAGAATAGGTGAACTGGTCAGCGCACACTGATTTAAGAAACTTTGGGATGCATTACTTATAGGTTGGTGAGGTATGACTCAGTTTTGAAATATTATTTTCAAAATATTTATAAACAACAACCTCAAATTTCATTGTTAGCATTGGTTAGAGTAATTGCAAGAAGTGAGACAAACAAAGGTGGGATTACACTGTAGGGGACACATTTTTTTCTTAAGTCGTAGAGGCACTTTGAGCCTTCATCCAAAGAACAATCCAACATTTGTCTGCACGGGACCAGACAAGGTGCCCTAAGGGTGCCCTATGTAATCCCGGTAATATTGTGGCACAGTGATGAAAACTTCAGGTGAAATGGACAGGTGTTGAATGCTACAACATCAGATCTAAATTTACTTATTATGCCAGAGTGTAAGAGTAATATACAAAAGTTGCATTTCAATTTACTTCATTATTGTCTATTCACTTTTCATCACTTTTAACTATGTAGAGTAGGCACCAAAAAAACTTACAGATTTCGTTTTGTTTTACAGCTGTAAAACAGTAGTTTTCTTTAGTGTAGTTATTACTAGTACATTATGTACCAATTTGAACAAATGTCCGTTTACTAAAACAGTTAATTAAAAAAAGGTTAAGCTTTTCCATTGATTCGTTATATTATCTAGCTGTATATAGACTCTCTTCCATAGCATTATCAACAAGCTAAGACAAGAATCTAACCTGCTTCAATAGAGCTAGCCGATCGAAGTTCCGACAGGCACATTGGTTTAATCAAGTTTATACTTCGTAGATCTTCTGCTAGCTACCATTGGAGTTCCAGTAGTAAAAAAAAATTCCCCAACATCTAGAAAACATCAGTGCTATGCGGTGGTTGAATTTACAATTTTCCGCGTAAAAAACAACAACTTAGTAACACGAAAGCTGAACCTCTGGCACATGCAAACAAACAATCGAACATTTTATTGGATTTTTTTTTTTTTTTTTTTTTGAGCAATGTAAAATGGTAACGTGATGGAACCCAACAACCTTATTTTAACTTACTTTGTACCATTTTTTATTCCCTTTTTTTTTTAATTGTGTGATGGACATTCTACGGAACAAAATCCAAAAGTTTTTTTCTTTTTTTTTTTTGTTGTTGTTTTTTTTTTTGGGGGGGGGGGGGGGGGAGAAGGGGGGGGCAACAAGACAACACAATGCCATACTGGAAATACAATAGCTCACATTATAAGGCACATGGAAGAGCCAATGATACTAACAAACAAAACTGTCTTTTTCAATGAACCGTATCATTTTGTTAAGCTGTGTTACTTGATTAAAACAAAGCAATGAAACAAAATTTGAATTCACTTGGAAGGCTATTACACATATTGCTGAAATATTGATGCACAATTTGATTTTCACAGGAATGAAGTCAATCTCACTGGATGTTTTACTGCTAACAAGTGGCAATATGCCCAATACCAAGTAGCTAGAAACTATGGGCCTGATATAAGGTGTGGATATCTTCTGCTACTGATTTTCGTAAAAATAAATTGCATTAATATTTCAAATTCTCCACTGCTGACAGAGGGCCAGCAAGTGGTTTGAGAAGCTGGCTATATGAAGAACAAAAAAAAAATTAAAACTGTACTGTCTACTGTGAACTGCAGCCAAAAAAGCTCTTTATTCAGCTGGACTAGTTACTATCTTTCACAGCAGTCATATAAGATGCACATGAAAATATATGGGCTATACTCCTGCTTGTTGCAATTGCTGATCAGGTTACATGAATTAAACACCTTAGTTCATGAAGCTATACATGTAAATGGTGATGGAGCAATTGTCAATGTTGATGAGTTAAGAGATTTGATAGTTTCTGATTCATTTACCTCAAATGTCAGAGTGTACTGTTCATCCTATTAATATATGTATATGGTTACTCTAAAATAAATTGGTATTACTGAACCTGACAAGAGCAACATATGACTAAAAAGAGGTAACGAAGTTATGGATTACAAAAATAATCAATGAAAATGCAGAGTATAGCAGTGTGTTTGAAATGTAGGTGTGGAGTGTGAAGCTGATATTGTATAGTGCAAGAATAGATGTGAAGTTCAAATTATATTTTTTGTACTACATTGAACAAACATTTTCCGTCATATATAAATATCTTACATTTTTTGGTCTGTAAAATTATTACATACGTGTATCTCTTTTCACTTTTAACTTTATAGATAAATGTTGTTTAATACAGGGCTTATCTGAAGATGTGAGCATTTCGAAGTTTTTTGATGACCCTATGCTATTGGAACTTGCTCAACAAGATGTAGTCATGAACTATCCAATGTAAAAAAAATCTGCTATTACTATTCTATTAAGGGAATAGTAAATATATGTATGATTACCTTAATTAGTGGTTGCTTTATAATTTTATTTTTATTGCTAGAAATAATTATGTTTCTATAGTATTCATTATTGTGGATGTATGTTAATGATAATTAAAAATGTTCTGAAAACACTTATGGAATGATAATATAGAATTGTGTGTGCCTTTTAGCGTACTCTTTTGTGGTAGCAAGGCTGGCGGCTAAGATAGCAAAGAAAGGGTCACAGGTACGCTGCCACCAGATTTGCAAGGCCAAAGCTTATTAAGGCTCCCAAACCCAAGTTGACAGAGGTTTAATCCTATCAAAAATGAATGTTGGTTAAGGCAAGATAGTACAACTCAACTGAAGCAAGCACAGGAAGGCCAATATATAGAGAACCCTCCTGAGCATGCCCAATGCATGGAGAGACATAAATATGTGTTGTATGAGGGTGATGCTGGGAATGAATTGTTCTAAGTGAATGACCAGTACATGGGAATGACTTGTTCTGAGTAAATGACCAGTGCGTGGGAATGACTTGTTCTGAGTGAATGACCAGTACGTGGGAATAAGTACAAACAAACAACTGATGCATGCTAATAATAAACTGAGTGATAATATGAGTGGGTGTTCGAAGTAGTGTGGGGGAGTGGCTGGGCCATTCTACCACACCTCCCCCCCCTTCGAAAAGGTGGGAGTACATAGAGAAAAACTGAGAGAATGGGACGACCAGGAAACAACAAAGTTCATAAAGTTCACTGAAATGTTCATACTGAAGAAGCATCATCCTGAGTCACAGGCCATCCCTGCCTGGACATGGCATCTGCAATTGGATTATTGATACCCTTGATGTATCTTACATCCATGGCGTTACTCCGCGAGCTTAAGCTTCCAGCGAGTGAGTTTCGTGGAAGATGGGACTCCCTCCAGAACCCCCAGCAGCGCCTGGTGATCTGTATATGCTACGAAATCGTGACCTGCCAAGTACATCTTGAAATGTTCCACCGTTTCAAGTAGAGCAAGGGCCTCCAACTCGGTGGCCGAGAATTTGGTCTCACGAGGCAACAAACGACGGGAGAAAAAGGCACAAGGCATCCACTGATCATCCCTGCAAACACATAAACAACCTCCGACACCCCTGGTAGAGGCATCGGAGAACACACACCGTGCCTCCGTAACACTAGGAATTACTAAAGATGAATGGTTGACAATGGCCATGATTACAGATCGAAATGCAACGTCATGGTCGTCACTCCAGGGTAATTTGTCTGGGGTCGTTCGTTTTAACAGATCATAAAGTGGACACATAGAGATGAAAAATGAGGTACAAAACGAGCATAAAAATTGCACAAACCCAAGAAGGATCGGAGTTGAGATTTAGTGGTGGGCCTGAGGAATGATTTCAACTTAGAAACACGAGCAGATGGAATGGATAAAGAACCAACGCCAACTCGAAAACCCAAGAATTCAAATGAGCTAAAAATCCAATTGCATTTAGACTTCTTCACCGTCAGGTTAGCACCTGCCAATCTCTCAAGAACACTGTGAATGTGACCAATATGATCGTGAAATGTGATGGAATAAATAATGATATCATCTATGTAAGCCAGGCAAAATGATTCAAGTCCTAATAGCACACGCTGCATCAACAATTGAAAAGTTGCCGGAGCATTCCTAAGACCAAATGGCATGACACGATAGTGAAATTTACCAAGCACACACGAGAATGCAGTGAACGGCTTCAATTCCTCCGTCAGGGGGACCTGATGGAACCCCTTCAGCAGGTCCAGCTTAGAAAGGAACTTAGCAGCGCCTAACTGGGCAATCACATGATCAACTGTGGGCATCATGAAAGGTTCCGGTTCTGTAATAGCATTTAGCTTACGAAAGTCAACCACAATACGGATACCCCCGTCCTTCTTCCTCACAGGTAATGGTGAGCTGGACCATGAGGAAGAGGAAGGCTCGATAATGTCCAAGTCTAACAAACTCTGTAATTCTTTCCTGAATGCCTCCTGGGCACCGTATACTGAGGCGTCCACACTGGGGTGGAGCTGACAAGTCTAATAGAATGTGTTGCTGCATTGGTAAGACCTGGTTTGTCAGCGAAGACAGAGGGGAACTTCTCTAAAGTTGCTTCAAGCTGCCTTTGCTGGTCAGCTGACAGAGCAATAGGTTCCTCACTACTAACATCCTCAATGGGATCATCGACAACAGAAACAACTCTAAAAATAGACTGATCTGATACTGGTTTCAACTGTGACACATGTACAACGACGGGTTTGGACTTTTTCTCAACATCTCTAATCTGACAGTTTACTGGATGAATGAGCTTGGTGATTATGAAAGGACCATCCCAGCTTGATTCCAAGCATTTATTGAGGCCTGGCACCTGCCTGAGCACAACACTACCAACTTTCAACCTGGAAAGTGCTGACTCCTCCTTGGAAAGCCTGGACTTGGCTACCTTGGAGCTGAGGGACTCCCTAACTAGTGCGTTAGTACAAGCAGCTTGGGTAGCTAATTCCTGAATAAACTGGGGCAAGTTGATATTTGCATTGGAATCACTTAACCAGAAGTTCTTCAGAGTTGAGAATGAAAGGAGTAGGTTTGAGGAAGAGCAATTCATGAGGCGTATAGCCATGTCTAGTGTGAGGTAAGTTTCGGCTGAAAAAGAGAACAATGTCTAGGAAATCAGGCCAATTGTGACAGTCATCAATCAACTTAGTGAGCATGGTCTTTAACGTGCCGTGAAACCTTTCCAGACGGCCGTTACTCTGTGGGTGGTATGGAGATGTACGAACCCGTGAAATACCAAGTTTCTTGTAAAGGTGAGTGAGGACTTTCGACATAAAGTTACTGCTCTGATCTGATAAAATAACAAGAGGGGTGCCTGTGAAACAAATAGATAGCAATGCTTGAGCAGTCAACTCAGCCGTGTAGGACTTCATGGGGATAGCAAATGGAAAACCCGATGCTAATTCCATGGCAGTGAAAATAAAACAAAACTTGTGTGTGGACAATGGTAAAGGACCAACAATGTCCACTGCGAGCTTTTCACAACGCTCGGCTATGATTTCAGGTGGCAACATGGGTGCCTTGACACCACCGGACTTATTGGATTTAGCACAAATACTACATTTGGAAATGTGCTCACGAATATCAGCCATCATACCCGGCCAGGTGAAATGTTTGTTCAATAGGGCTCTAGTGGAGTTAAGGCCACCATGCCCATGCCCGTCATGAGCAACGGATAAAACTTTAGACCTGAGAGAATTGGGAACAACCAGTGCTGCTGAGATGTGATTAGCAGTGGAGGTGAGACTCATAAGAAAATCTTTGGCAATGAACATGCTATTGGTACGGTTACGAGCATTGTCCCATAACTGGGCAAGAGAAGAATCATCTTTTTGTAGCTGCTTAAATTGTTCTTTAGAAATGCCGTCAAAGGCCAACGATGGAAATGGAACCAATGCCTGTGACTCAGAAATGTCAACACTGGGTGAATCAGAAATGTCAACACTGGGTGAATCAGAAATATCAACACTGGGTGAATCAGAAATGTCAATTTCATCTACCTCTGGGATGTCTTCCAGTGCCCTAGGAAAGGCACCTTCAGTCATCTGGAGGGTTTCAGCCGTTTTCCAGGCTGTCTCACAATCCGCAGCCATGGCCCTTGTGACGGCCAAGACTGGGACAGGAGATGACTTGACAGATGACATAAGTGTAAGAAGTCTACCCTTCCCAAAGTCCCTGCCTAATAAAAAAGTAAAGGGAGGCAACCTATCCAAGACTGCCACTTTAAAGGTACCCTGGAGGGTGGGGATGTTAATCTCCACCTTGTGAATGGGGACTGTCATGGGCTGTTGTGACACACCTCGAATGCTAGCATGTGAAATGGGAACTGAATCAGTAGGCACAAAGTTAGATGAAAGAAGTGATATCTTAGCTCCAGAATCAATAATGACATCGGTGTCAATATTGTTAACCTTACCCTGCACAATAAACCCGTCCTCAGCAACTTCATCTGTGGAAAAATAATCTGAACTAGCGTCAGGTGCGTGATCTGTATAAACTGCACTGAGCACAGCAGAACCTAGACACACACTTGGAAATTATAATATGAAGCAAAATGTGTTTGTACATGTCATGTAATGCAGTGGATAAAGTGTGGTGACTCTGCCTTATGTCATGTAGCACGTATGTACTAATATGCGGTAATATCGTAATGTATTTATAAATCGTACAAAACTAATACATTAAACGATTAGAACATATTAATTTCACATATACAAATTAAACTCTAGGTAAGACTTTTACAGAGTTCATCATCTTAGTTTGATGTAGTTGAATTATTTATGAAAATTATTAGAGCTCCACCTACTTTGTGGAAGAGACGTAACCCGTTCAGTAAGCTTTACGGTAAAATCTCGTTAAATACAGCTTTACCCTCGTGCACAGCAAAACCTAGACACACACTTGGAAATTATATTATGAAGCAAAATGTGTTTGTACATGTCATGTAATGCAATGGATAAAGTGTGGTGACTCTGCCTTATGTGATGAAGCACGTATGTGCTAATATGCAGTAATATTGTAATGTATTTATACAATCGTACAAAACTAATACATGAAATGATTTGAACATATTATATACACATATACAAATTAAACTTTAGGTAAAACTTTTAAAGAGTTCATCATCTTAATTTGATGTAGTTGAATTATTTCTGAAAAGTATAAGAGCTCCAACTACTTTGTGGAAGAGACGTAACCCGTTCAGTAAGCTTTACAGTAGAATCTCGTTAAATACAGCTTTACCCTCATGCACAGCAAAACCTAGACACACTTTTTGAAATTATATTATGAAGCAAAATGTGTTTATACATGTCATGTAAAGCAATGGATTAAGTGTGGTGACTCTGCCTTATGTGATGAAGCACGTATGTGCTAATATGCGGTAATATTGTAATGTATTTATAAATCGTACAAAACTAATACATGAAAAGACTAGAACATATTAATTCCACAGATACAAATTACGCTTTATGTAAAACTTTTGCAGAGTTCATCATCTTAGTTTGATGCAGTTGAATCATTTCTAAAAATTGTTAGAGCTCCACCTACTTTGTGGAAGAGACGTAACCCGTTCAGTAAGCATTACAGTAGAATCTCGTTAAATACAAGTTTACCCTCATGCACAGCAGAACGTAGACACACACTTGGAAATTATAGTATGAAGCAAAATGTGTTTGTACATGTCATGTAATGCAGTGGATAAAGTGTGGTGACTCTGCCTTATGACATGAAGCACGTATGTGCTAATATGCGGTAATATCGTAATGTATTTATAAATCGTACAAAACTAATACATGAAAAGATTAGAACATATTAACTCCACAGATACAAATTACGCTTTATGTAAAACTTTTACAGAGTTCATTATCTTAGCTTAATGTAGTTGAATCATTTCTGAAAATTATTAGAGCTCCACCTACTTTGTGGAAGAGACGTAACCCGTTCAGTAAGCTTTAAAGTAGAATCTCGTTAAATACAGCTTTACCCTCATTACAGTAGACTGTCTTATATCGTACATGATAAAAAATATTCTAGAATGTAATATGTAAGGAATTACAAAAACTATTGTTATAACTATGTATTTTATGTCTTTGATAAAGATGTTTAATATTAAAGTATTTCAGTTAATACTATTTCAAACTTTAATATCTTGTCTTAGCTACCTAGACTTGATAGGAAGACTAAACTTGGGGATGTACCACTATTATTATATAGAGTAGAGCCAGTTATAGGGATGTACTACACATATGTGTTTATGCATGTCAAGCAATGTAATGTATAAAGTCTGGTGACTCGTCCTTATGTATTGGAGTACGTATGTACTAATATGCAGTAATATTATAAAGTATTTTTAAATCGCACAAAACTAATACATTAAAAGATTAGAAAATATTAATTCCACAGATACAAATTATGCTTTATGTAAGACTTTTACAGAGTATATCTGGTACAGCTTGTTATTTAAAGTTACCACAAAGTAGAGCTGGTTATAGAGATGACTAAAAAAATGTAGGTAGTGTTCACGTGCACCGTGATTAGATTCATAGTGCCTTTCTTGTATTGGTTGCAACCTCTTCATGCAATAGATTATATTTTTCTATCAACCTCACACAATTCCTGCAAATATACCCTCTTCTAATAGACCCAGAATCTAATTGCAAGTTATGACATTGACAGAAGAATGAAATTAAAGTGTTCCTGATTTTTTTCTGCAGTGGAACTACCAAGTAATCGCCGCCGCTTTCTCTCACTGGCAGTGGAAACATCTCCTCCACAACCCAAGCATCTTTCCATTTCTATCCGAGTTGCAAAAATGAATGCGTAAAGTTTACAGCCAACAATTTAACCACAGCCGCTTCATAAGAAGTACAGGCAAAGTATTTCCCCCAGATTCTGGGGGAATGATACGTTGATGGATATATTATTATTGACCCGCTATAAAAAATGCCCCAAAAAATTGCTTATTGTTAGCAATATTAATTATATGCCAGTTTGTTACAGTGAACCTTGCATTGGAAGTATTGCGAAACAAACTGGTTTACAACTTGCTTAGTCTGGCGTATGGCTGGGTTTCAGAAACTGAAGTGTGTCATTTGCAAGAGCTACCTTCTGGATGGACTACTTCAATGCAGTAGTGGAGACAGAATGTGTGGCAAATGCTTCAGCCAAATCTCCAGGTGAAATTAAAGGATGATTAATCTAACTAGTTTCTCCAACTCAATTTTGGTTATTTCCTGTAGAACTGGAAGTGTATTTGAATGCCCTAAATGTGGAGACGACTGGGTAAATGTTTCAGAGTGCTTCAAAGTCAAGGCAGTATTAGCAGAGTTGGAAGAAGCTTCAATATCGTGTACTAATCATGGCTGCACCTGGCAAGGATCACTGGATGAGTATTTGGTACAACAATACTGGATCAAATTGATACTTATTTTAAGGTATAAATGATTTTTTTAATTTCTATTTTTAATAGAGACACTCGAGGACATGCCAGCATTCTGGTGCTGCATTGTCTGAGGAGAGTCTAATGTGTGGAGAAAAATGTTCCGGCAAGAAGCAAAGATTCAATGCTGCGAAATATTTATGTAGCGAAAGTGAGGTAGATATAAGTAGTATAAGAAGTGTTCAACGAGAAATATCTGTGAGGCTTCAACCAATTGCCACTGCTCTGGGAAAAGCAGAAAAGGCCATTCAGAACCTACAGGAAGGATTCTCTGAGTTGGCTCTCATGGTACAGACTCTACAAGCTACAAGTTATGATGGCAACTTCATCTGGAAGATACCAGAGGTTCAGCATCGCAGACACGAGGCTAAGATAGGCAAGACTATTTCCCTGTACTCCGCTCCCTTCTACACCAGCAGGCAGGGGTACAAGACTTGTCTGAGTCTGTACATGAATGGAATTGGCAGTGGGGAGAACACTCACCTGTCCTTCTTTGTGACCATCATGCAAGGAGAATACGATGCTCTTCTGCAGTGGCCCTTCAAACATACAGTGACTCTGACACTGTTAGACCAAGATAGAGTCATGAACATATCTCAGACCTTCCAACCAGCACCTACTTACTCATCCTTCCAGAGGCCAAGGAACGAGATGAACATAGCCTCAGGCAGTCCAATGTTTGCTCTACAATCAATCCTAAACAACTCTTCTTATGTAGTTTTCAAAATCACACCGATTTGAAAGTTCGGTCACGAGATCACGGGGTATGACCGGAACTCTCACACACTTCCTGGCATGGTAGTTTAGACGGTATGTACCCAACAAGGAATTTAATATATTTAAATTTAATATACAAGTATATTCTCTGGCTAACTCAACATGTGTGCACACTTGTATTCTGCAAAAAGTCTTTAAGTGGTTGAAGAAGTTTGGTGATGATACCTGATGAAACCAAGCTAATACAAATTAATATGCAAAAGTATTTTCAAGTAGTCGTTAACCGTCAGAACTAATCCAACCGAATATTAGGACAAATTGGCTTTATGAGGAGAAAGTACACCAAGTCAATGACTTCTGCAGAGTTGAACAACTGCATTTGATAAATTTGAAAGCCTTTCTAGACTTTTACTGTACTTAACGAGATTCTACTGTAAAGCTTAACTGAACGGGTTACGTCTCTTCCACAAAGTAGTGGTACATTTTAATAAGCAACTCTGCTTTATGTAACAGCAGTGGTACATATTTATAATTAGCTACATATTTAAAACCACCACTATTATTATGTAGCGTACATTTTGATAAGCAGCTGTGATGGTACATGTTTATAACTAGCTCTACTTTATGTAACAGCAGTGATACATTTCTAAGACTACCACTATTTTATGTTACTGTTGTGGTACATTTCTATAGCCAGCTCTACTCTATGTAACATTCTTGGTTGTAGACAATTTGAATCAATTATTATGTCATAAAATTTTATGTTTCGTGCTGCAGGTGGAATGGGCACGAACAGAGAAAAGGCAGCCACACCCGAAATTACTTAATGTGCATGTAATTTATACACCCACCAACCCCTTCTGTACAATCACATTGCTTTTAAATTGTTAATATTAAGATGATTCTGGTTTTTTTATTTCACACCAATTCTGGTTTTTTAATTTCACACTTCAGAAACATGGTGTCATCCTTCACGAGACCCTAAGAACACCCGAGACCCGACCCTTTCCTCACCTCACCCAAGTGATCACAGGCACCCGTAGCACAGCCTTATGTAGCAAGTTTGGTAATGCGCAGGGCTATTGCCTCCAGCTATATACAGTACAAGCTCCCCAACGAAGTTTAGGATTATCTTCGAGTGCGGTCAAGAGGGTTGTGGTACGGGTGTTCTTAGCATATCCGAAAGCTTTGGAGTAGGTCCGGCTAACCGGCGATAACCTGGGGGGAAGGCTGTTGCGATTAGTTTGGCTTGAGAGTTTTAGGCTAGCAAAGGTTGTTGTAATTAGTTGGGCCGAGAGTTAGTGTCGCTAGCAAGGCGCTTTGGAAGGAAAAAGGGTCTGGAAAGCGTAGCTTTGAACACTTCCCACATGGGCATGGAAAGTGCAGGTATTGTCAGGATCAAAGTGTGACCAAAAGACTTGATAAAGTTTCGTTTTGATAGCTTTCGTTTTGTTTCTCCCTTTTAGTTGATTTGTGTTCAGTAGTTGACTAGATTGCTCGTTTTTTGTAAGGGTATTGGTGTTTTGTGTAGAGTTTAACTCTCCGGGCTACTGGCAAAGACACACATGGAACACATGTAAAATACAACTAGATCTAATTGAGCCAGGTTGTTTATTACAGTACTCAGTAACTTGGTGTACAAGTGTGGCCTTTAGTCTGGTGTAGCTGACCCCCTCAGAGTTACGGAAATGTATGTATAATCCCAGGATCGAGTTATAGAACAAGGCTGGGGATGCCTTTAAATAATGTAGATTTTCGCATCTGCCATGTAGTACAGATTTTCAGTGTAGGCGTGCTTGCTCTAATTCTATGGCTACTAAAGTCTTGTTGAGCAATGTGGGCAAAACAAATATTGCAATAAGAAGCTACGTATTAAATTCAGCATTTGTAGCTAACTGAAAGGTCTATGTGCTAACCAATTTGCTCCTATGTCTATTGTGTTTTGTGGCTTTGTGGCTCACGTTCCGAATTTTTGTTATTCCTTTATTCCCTGAATTTCAGAATTCCAAGTCTTAATGGATGATTCTAGAAGGAAATAAGTCGTAAATATGAAGATGAACCTCTACGTAGGTGTGACAAATCTTCAACAGCTGTTTATGCACAACATCTTATAAATGCTTCTTCAGCCAGTTCGTCATTTCATAACCCATTTGATCTCATTTTGGATGACGGTTTACAACTATCCACCACCAAACCACGTGATTATTCTATCATGGAAGTAATTGGACATACATCAGTTGAATCACATAATGGTGTGCGTGATCAATTAACCACTTGGCTTAATGGACACATCAAGTGTTGTAATAACCGTAAAGATATTATTTCAAAAGCTGAAAAAGAAGTCAATTTAAGTATGTTCGCAAGAAATCAATCTTTTCTGACGAAAACAAAACTAGTAGATGTGGCCATAAACTCCAGTATTTCTGATGCTTCTGTTCCAGCTGTACAGTTTGAGATAGAGTCAAAACACTCGAGAGAGACTACTCTGTGGAAATTAAAAGGTCAATTAGTGGACCAACTACGCTATTACATGAACAGGGGCATAGTCGCTGGATTTTATGTTCCGGTCAGTGAGGGATGTATAGAAAAAGTTACTTGTTGTTGGAATGATAATCGGTTACGTTATAACTGTTATAGTGAAGCATTAGACAAAAGAAGTGTCATACCTACAATAACAGCAGTTGCAAAGTATCAATGTGACATTGACACTTCTGGAGTTAGTAATTATTTTTATATTCCAGTACCAGAAACGTTTGTAACTGCTCATTTTGGTCAAGGGGCAAAACAAGTTACATCTGGTTATTCAGTGGTAGTCAAGGCTAAAGATGTGTATTATAAGTTTGTTTATGGAAAGCAAGCAACTGACTTTTTGTTGTCTCTGACATGCAATCCTATTCAATTAGATTATTCGTGTATCCCGATTGGACTAGACATTTATGAAGCACACGTATTTTTTAAATTCAAACCTCTAAAGAAGCCATTTCTACTACGTGAAGCACAAATCGTCATTCGTACTTTAGTGAGTGATGTACGCGAGGCAATTTCAGAATTGCATGGAAAGGGATTTGCTCACTGCGATATACGGCTAGAGAACATATGTTTCAATGACCTTGGCCATGCAGTTTTAATTGATTTGGACAGATGTTGTAAAGTAGATTGGAAACCTTTACGGCATGGAAATTCCACGATGTATGAGATGCCACTACCTACAATTTGGACTGCAGGAAAATTGGATTGGAAGCAACTATCCATTATGGTACAGTATATAATGAAACCAAGCCGAGATTACCACACAATTGAAGTGTCAGCAAAGGATCATCCCTTTCTCTATACCATGTTTATTAAAGGTAAGACAATACACATGCCTCATGTAGGTTGTGTTTGTTTAGCATAAGCCACCAATTACTCATAAAAACATGTTATTTTTTTGCTAAATTTCCTTTTTTCCATGAAATTGCTACACCAAAATAAGGTTATGTAATTGCTCTTTTTCTGCCCTACCTAAACTTATCAAGGGGGAGTGAATTACCTCCAGTGTGACCACAAAAACAAAATCATTTTATGAACAGCTACATTAACATGACATTGATTCCGTTGTAGCTAATGTTTGTTCTGTCTTAATTTTATGTGTCTATGTGTCATTATATTATACAGGAGAATTCTGTGAACATCTTTACGAGGAGTGGAATCAGACCTTTACTAGTTAATTTAATTGTTTGTACATTGTTGGCATCTATTGCGTACTTTTATTTTATTCGTTTTTTGTGTTCCCTCTCCCTTTTTCTTCTTTTCGGGTTTTTTACATTTTTTCCCTATCCCAATAAAAAAATCAAGTCTTCTTCCTTCCAGTTTTTTGTTTGTTTGTTTTTTCATTACATTGAATTACATTAGAATTTTAATTGAACATCATGGAGATGGGGTTTCATTGTGGGTGATAATACAATTCAGTGGCGGCGGAACTGGCCCGGCAGACCCGGCAAGTGCCGGACCAATATTTTTCATAAGTGCCTGACCAATTTATTCATAACTGCTTTTTCATAACTGCGTGACTATTTCAGTCTCGCCAGCAAGACTATATACGTAACCGCTCTACGTCGGCTCTTGTTCTTTATATTTCATGTGCATGCGCAGTGATATTTATAGAATAGAACTGTATATAACGATACTTACCAGTTGAATTCGACCTGAACTGGTATGGCATCCTGTGGCGACTCCAGCGGTAGCGTACTGGAGCAGTACTGTCCAGAGAAGTCAGTTAAGTTGCAAACATGAATTTATTAGTGGAAGTGAGCGCAGGAAGAATTTTTGGATCATTTTAACTTGAGCTAATCATTAATTTTCTTTATTATTTCAAATTCAAATTTTAATAGCATTGTTCCTTTAATACAAAATGAGCTATGAAAATAGAAGGTATGAATTTGCCTGACCAATGAAAAAATGCTTCCGCCACCACTGCAATTAGTAAATAGTGTTGGGTGTGGGGCCTCACCTACATAATAGACAACTACAGTAAAGCTTAACTTAACGGGTTTAGTAACTTCCACTAAATAGGTGGAACTCTAATAATTTTAGAAATAATTCAACTTTATAGTTTTGCAAAGTTGGACAACGGCATTTGATAAAGTTGAACATTGTTACAGACTTTAAAAGCTCCACCCACTTTGTGGATGAAGAGTGGCTTTTTGAATTTGGCTTCATACTAGGGTCTCGTTATGTACTGGTATATTCTCAGGATAACTCAACCCGTGTGCACACTTGCAAATTATGTTTTGCATGAAAAAGTCTTTATTATTACATTATATAGTGGTTAACAAAGTGTTGAGGCAATATCTGGTAAAACAAAGCAAATACAAGTAAATATGCAAAAATATTATCAAGTAGCAAAACCTAGACACACACTTGGAAATAATATTATGAAGTAAAATGTGTTTGTACATGTCAAGCAATGTAAAGTACAAAGTGTGGTGACTCTGCCTTATGTAATGAAGCACGTATGTGCTAATACGCAATAATATCGTAATGCATTTATAAATCGTACAAAACTAGTACATTAAAAGATTAGAACATATTAATTCCACAGATACAATTTACGATCTATGTAAGACTTTTACAGAGTTAATCATCTTAGCATGATAAAGTTGAATCATTTCTGAAAATTATTAGAGCTCCACCTACTTTGTGGAAGAGACGAAACCCGTTCAGTTAAGCTTTACAGTAGAATCTCGTTAAGTACAACTATACGCTCTTACTAAGAAAAACCTAGACATACACTTGGAAATAATATTATTAAGCAAAATGTGTTTGTGCATGTCAAGCAATGTAAATCATAAAGTGTGGTGACTCTGCATTATGTAATGAAGCACGTATGTGCTAATACGCAATAATATCGTAACGTATTTATAAATCGTACAAAACTAATACTTTAAATGATTAGAACATATTAATTCCACAGATACAAATTACGATCTATATAAGACTTGTACAGAGTTAATCATCTTAGCATGATAAAGTTGAATCATTTCTGAAAATTATTAGAGCTCCACCTACTTTGTGGAAGAGACGTAACCCGTTCAGTTAAGCTTTACAGTAGAATCTCGTTAAGTACAACTTTACGCTCTTGCTAAGCAAAACCTAGACACACACTTGGAAATAATATTATGAAGTAAAATGTGTTTGTACATGTCAAGCAATGTAAAGTACAAAGTGTGGTGACTCTGCCTTATGTAATGAAGCACGTATGTGCTAATACGCAATAATATCGTAATGTATTTATAAATCGTACAAAACTAATACATTACAAGATTAGAACATATTAATTCCACAGATACAAATTACGCTCTATGTAAGACTTTTACAAAGTTGATTATCTTAGCATGATGTAGTTGAATCATTTCTGAAAATTATTAGAGCTCCACCTACTTTGTGGGAGAGACGTAACCCGTTCAGTTAAGCTTTACAGTAGAATCTCGTTAAGTACAACTTTACGCTCTTGCTAAGCAAAACCTAGGCACACACTTGGAAATAATATTATGAAGCAAAATGTGTTTGTGCATGTCAAGCAATGTAAAATATAAAGTGTGGTGACTCTGCCTAATGTAATGAAGCACGTATGTGCTAATATGCGGTAATATTGTAATGTATTTATAAATTGTACAAAACTAATACATTAAAAGATTAGAACATATTAATTCCACAGATACAAATTACGCTCTATGTAAGACTTTTACAAAGTTGATCATCTTAGCATGATGTAGTTGAATCATTTCTGAGAATTATTAAAGCTCTAACTATTTTGTGGAAGAGACGTAACACGTTCAGTTAAGCTTTACAGTAGAATCTCGTTAAGTTAACTTTACCCTCATGCAAAGCAGAACCTAGACACACACTTGGAAATAATGATGAAGCAAAATGTGTTTGTGCATGTCAAGCAATGTAAAGTATAAAGTGTGGTGACTCTGCCTTATGTAATGAAGCATGTATGTCCTAATACGCAATAATATCGTAACGTATTTATAAATCGTACAAAACTAATACATGAAAAGACTAGAACATATTAATTCCACAGATACAAATTACGCTTTATGTAATACATTTACAGAGTTCATTATCTTAGCTTAATGTAGTTGAATCATTTCTGAAAATTATTAGAGCTCCACCTACTTTGTGGAAGAGACGTAACCCGTTCAGTAAGCATTACAGTAGAATCTCGTTAAATACAAGTTTACCCTCATGCACAGCAGAACGTAGACACACACTTGGAAATTATATTATGAAGCAAAATGTGTTTGTACATGTCATGTAATGCAGGGGATAAAGTGTGGTGACTCTGCCTTATGACATGAAGCACGTATGTGCTAATATGCGGTAATATCGTAATGTATTTATAAATCGTACAAAACTAATACATGAAAAGATTAGAACATATTAATTCCACATATACAATTTAAACTCTAAGTAAAACTTTTACAGAGTTAATCATCTTAGTTTGATGTAGTTGAATCATTTCTAATAATTATTAGAGCTCCACCTACTTTGTGGAAGAGACGTAACCCGTTCAGTAAGCTTTACAGTAGAATCTCGTTAAATACAGCCCTCATGCACAGCAAGACCTAGACACACCCTTGGAAATTATATTATTAAGCAAATTATGTTTGTACATGTCTTGTAATTCAATTTATGAAGTGTGGTGACTCTGCCTTAAGTCATTAAGCATGTATGTGCTAATATGCGGTAATATCGTAATGTATTTATAAATCGTACATAACTAATACATTAAAAGATTAGAACATATTAATTCCACAGATACAAATTACGCTTTATGTAAAACTTTTACAGAGTTCATTATCTTAGGTTAATGTAGTTGAATCATTTCTGAAAATTATTAGAGCTCCACCTACTTTGTGGAAGAGACGTAACCCGTTCAGTAAGCATTACAGTAGAATCTCGTTAAATACAAGTTTACCCTCATGCACAGCAGAACCTAGACACACACTTGGAAATTATAGTATGAAGCAAAATGTGTTTGTACATGTCTTGTAATGCAGTGTATAAAGTGTGGTGACTCTGCCTTAAGTCATTAAGCATGTATGTGCTAATATGCGGTAATATCGTAATGTATTTATAAATCGTACATAACTAATACATTAAAAGATTAGAACATATTAATTCCACAGATACAAATTACGCTTTATGTAAAACTTTTGCAGAGTTCATCATCTTAGTTTGATGTAGTTGAATCATTTCTAAAAATTATTAGAGCTCCACCTACTTTGTGGAAGAGACGTAACCCGTTCAGTAAGCATTACAGTAGAATCTCGTTAAATACAAGTTTACCCTCATGCACAGCAGAACCTAGACACACCCTTGGAAATTATATTATGAAGCAAAATATGTTTGTACATGTCTTGTAATTCAATTTATGAAGTGTGGTGACTCTGCCTTAAGTCATTAAGCATGTATGTGCTAATATGCGGTAATATCGTTACTTAAAGTACAGCTAGTTATAAGAATGTACCATTATTATTACATATAGTAGAGCTAGTTATAAGAATGTACTACTCTTGTTACATAAATTAGAGCTGGTTAGCAATGTACCACTACTGTTACATAGAGTAAAACCGGTTATATAATGTACCACTACAGTTACATAGAGTAGAGCTGGTTATAAAAATAAACGACTACTGTAACAAGTAGAGCTTGTTATAGAATTGTACCACTACTGTTACATAGAATAGAGCTGGTTATAGGAATGTACCAATACCGTTACTTAAAGTACAGCTAGTTATAGAAATGTACCACTACTGTTACATAAAGTAAAGGAAGTTATAGGGATGTACCACTACTGTTACATAAAGTAAAGCTAGTTATAAACATGTACCTTTACTGATATATAGAGTAGAAAAGGTTATAAATATGTATTACTACAGTTACATATAGTAGAGATAGTTATAAAAATGAACGACTACTGTTACACAAAGTAAAATGTACCACTACTGCTACATAGAGTAGAAGAGGTTATAAAGATTACCATTACTGTTACATAAAGTAAAACTGGTTATAGGAATGTACAAATACTGGTATTTAAAGTACAGCTTGTTATAAAGATGTACCATTATTGTTACATATAATAAATCTGGTTATAGGAATGTACTACTACTGTTACATAAAGTAGAGCTTGTTATAGAAATGTACCAATACTGTTACATAGAGTAAAACCGGTTATAAAATGTATCACTACAGTTACATAAAGTAGAGCTGGTTATAAAAATGAACGATTACTGTAACATAAAGTAGAGATTGTTATAGGAATGTACCACCACTGTTACATAAAGTAGAGCTAGTTATAGGGATGTACCACTACTGTTACATAGAGTAGAGGAGATTATAGAGATGTACCACTATTTTTACATAAAGTAAAGCTGGTTATAGAAATGTACCTTTACTGATACATAGAGTAAAACCGGTTATATAAATGTACCACTACAGTTACATAGATTAGAGATCGTTATAAAAATGAACGACTACTGTTACGTAAAGTGAGCTTGTTATAGAAATGTACCACTACTATTACATAGTTTTGAGCTGGTTATAAAAATGTACCACTACTGTTTCATATAATACAGCTGGTTATAAAAATGTACCACTACTGGTACATAGAGTACGAATAGTTACTGTTGCATAAAGTAGAGCTAGTTGTAAAAATGTACCACTACTGTTACATAGAGTAGAGCTGGTTATAAAAATGAACGACTACTGTTACACAAAGTAGAGCTGGTTATAGAGATGTACCACTACTGTTACATAGAGTAGAAAAAATTATAGAAATGTACCACATATATTACGTAGAGTAGAGCTGGTTATAGAAATGTACCATTAAGTAGAGCTAGTTATACAAATGTACCACTACTGTTTCATAGAGTAAAGCTGATTATAAAAATGTACCGCTACTGTTACATAAAGTAGAGCTAGTTATATGAATGTACCACTACAGTTACATAAAGTAGAGCTGGTTATTAAATGAACGATTACTGTAACATAAAGTAGAGATTGTTATAGGAATGTACTACTACTGTTACATAAAGTAAACTTGTAATAACATCTTATAGCTGTGTCAATTAACTCTGGCCTGTACCACTACAGTTACATAAAGTAGAGCTGGTTATTAAATGAACGATTACTGTAACATAAAGTAGAGATTGTTATAGGAATGTACTACTACTGTTACATAAAGTAAACTTGTAATAACATCTTATAGCTGTGTCAATTAACTCTGGCCTGTACCACTACAGTTACATAAAGTAGAGCTGGTTATTAAATGAACGATTACTGTAACATAAAGTAGAGATTGTTATAGGAATGTACCACTACTGTTACATAAAGTAGAGCTGGTTATAGGAATGTACCAATACTGTTACTTAAAGTACAGCTAGTTATAGGGATGTACCACTACTGTTACATAGAGTAGAGGAGATTATAGGGATGTACCACTATTTTTACATAAAGTAAAGCTTGTTATAGAAATGTACCTCTACTGATACATAGAGTAAAACCTGTTATATAAATGTACCACTGCAGTTCAGTCTTGTAGCCAACTCGCGTAATTCCCGGTTTCCTTTTGCGAAAAACCGGTGACGTAATTCATGGTTCGGGTCGTAGTGCAAAGACAAGGAAATGGAGTTTGACTGGGGCGTAGCTCTGCTCTATCACTAGTAGATTGTGTTCTATTGTGTCTAAAGAGAGCACAAGACACTTTTAAAAGTATATAGCGCTAATTTTTTGTTCTACTCCAGAAAGATAGAAAGCTTTACTGGTATTTTATCACAGGTATTGGTTTCAGCAAAGAAGGAAGTAAAATTATAACTAATCATAACTAAAGGTAAGTACGTTTTGCAGTTACAATATTAATTTCAGAGATAGCTATTATAGTATGTTTAGTGATGATATGGCTTAAAAGGGAGTAATTGCTTGCAGATTGCAATGTCCCGAATTGTTTGTGTTTCCTGTTGGACTTCCTGATTCTATTGGAACTACTGCTAATATGCCTATTGGTTGCAAGCTGTTGAAAAATACAACACATATGATGAACAGATAAACACTTGCACATTTATAACTCAAAGGGTGTTAAATAAAAAGACAATGAATAAAATAAAAAAATTTAAGTCACAAAGTAAAGTCCTCGACAAGAAACAAGGGAAATTTATAATCTCATTCCACGACTGCATCTTCTGGGATTGAGTCTGGAATAATGTTTAAAAGGGCATTTAATTCATAATCATGACTATTTTGCTTAATATTAGCAATTATTTCGAGGTGACTATAACAACTTGTGCATATTTTATCATTTTCAGTGATGTACAAATCCATATCACTGACTTGACAAAAATGATATTTAATGGCAACAGTGTTAGGGCAGTGCCTGTATGACCCCTTTATGTTAGCACTACATGTATACTGGAGAGTTGATTGTGCACTACATGTATACTTGAGGGTTGATTGTGCGATGCACTTGTTTATAATGAACCTAGCACAGTGGAACTAGCTTCCCATCATCAGTGTTATGTTTTCTTTGTTCTGTAATGTCCAGCCTGGTACATAGTCACCTGAATTAATTTTTCTTTCTGTCTTTTTCACATGCATAACAAATATAGCTGTCAACTGTGATCGTTTTCTCCATGGCCCGGAGCTTTGTTGAAAGTTCAGGATCCCAAGTGGACAGCTTTATGTAATAAGAAGCAGATTTGCAGCATAACTGGCAAGGACCACATTTTCTGCCTGGATGGATCGTTGTCTTTGGACCTCTTCTCCTTAGCACTGAACTATTTGATTATACATACAAAATATTATCATAATACATTCAATATCACTTAAAAAATTTTTCTTTGTTTTGCAGTTACAATAATTTAGTATGTCATAAATACATGAATCACTATGACATATCACTAATTATTTTAGTCTAATTTGGTTGCAGATTGCTATGTCCCGAATTAATAAGAAATATATAACTTGCCATATTAAAAGGTGTTCTGATGCTAAAATGGTCTGGTTTTTTCCTCAAACTATGCCTGTTAGCTTGACTGAGCAGCACCACCAGTATTAAGACAAACACGTGTATGGCTTCCTTGCAAACTAAAAATATATATATTGAACGCCCACGCGCAAGCATCATTTTAATGAGGTGACCTTTTGAAAGGAATTGTACGCGTTTCTATTACTTCCGGTACGGGTGGCTAGGAGACTGAGTTACATAGAGTAGAACTTATAAAAATGAACGACTACTGTTACGTAAAGTGAGCTTGTTATAGAAATGTACCACTACTATTACATAGTTTTGAGCTGGTTATAAAAATGTGTCGCTTAGTCTGGCGTAGCCGACCCTTTACCTTCCCGTGTAAAGGGTCGGCTATACGCCAGACTAGAGCTCGCTGTCATCACGTGACGTCTCAAGTTGCGGTTTCAAGTTGTAGTTTTTGAAACTTTCTCTGTGGTTCAGCTGTAGTTGTTATTCCTTTGAGATAAGCTTCGGTGTCTGCAAATTTTGTGGTAAGCTGTTTTAGTAGTAAGTGGTTCATCTGCAGTTCTTGCGCTCTGCGCAACTGTTATGCTTACAGTTATCTGGAAGCTAATTTTATGGCAGAATTAGATTTACAACCAAGCAAGAGAGCAAAAATGGATAGTGAGTTTGTTTTATACATTCTTTAAGTGTTAAAAGTAATTGATTTCCTTTATTGCAGCAAGTGGCAATGAATTCCAGGAAAAGCTTGAGTCGATTGAAATTCAGTCGATTGAAAATGAAATTCAGTCAACAAAACAAGAGATTGCAAAAGTCTCAGAAGATATTATTAAAGCAGAACAAGAGATTTCAGAGGTGATCAAGCAGTCATCAGCGATCAAGCAGTCATCAGAGGGCAACCCAGAGCGACTGAGGGAGAAAGAGAAGCGACTGTGGGAGAAAAAGAAGCAACTGCGAGAGGAAGAGAAGCAACTGCGAGAGGAAGAGAAGCAACTGCGGGAGAAAGAGGAGCGACTGTGCAATGACAAAATGAGAATACAAAATAAAATGGAGCAACTGCAGACTGAAAATGAGCACACTATAACCTGCGAAGGTATATATATTTAGATAGAATCTCGTGTGTCTCCTAAGATATTTGCGATTAATTCGTTTACTCTTAGTGGATAGCATTATTTCTTTTTTGATAACGTGTTTGCAGCAATTTCATGTTTCCTGTGTTCAATGTAGATGTGGATGATTTACTACCAATGTGTTTGGGAAGTAAGTTTATCATACAAAATTTGGTTTTTTGTTTTTAATTAATATTGGCAAGGAAGTGAAACAGCATTAGAAATGTGTGAATTCAAAACCTTTTGACACTCACTGTATCTGCTGTTTGTTTGTTGTTGTTTTTTTGTTTTTTGTTGTTGTTTTTTTGCTGTTTTTTAGTTTATTTTTTGTTTTTGTTTTCGTTTTTTAGGCAGATACGTTCCTCGAGACATGGCTTCTCTTGAAGAAATTTTAGAAAAGATGGAAACAAGGGTTATCGAATTCAGAGGGGATCCGGGTACTGGCAAAACAACAACTTTAATCGAGGCTTATTACCACGCAAAAAGCAAAAATATGAACGCAGCGTTTATTAATCTTCAACAAGAATACAGCAAAGTAAATAAAAGCATACCTGATGACATTTATCTTTTTGTTGATAATGCTCAGCTTTTCAGATCGAAAATTGAGTATGCACAGGTTTTCATGTATCGTAAAACTCATTTGTGCTTGACCTATTCAGGTAAAGGCGTGGACTTTAGGAATCCAGATGTAAAGGCTAGTGATTTCGTCATGTTTACACCTTTTTCTCAGAAAGAATGGCTGGTTTATAAGGAGAAGTCAAATATAAAGTCTTGGGATGCTGAGTGTGAATCGTTTATTCCAGGTTTACTTTCTTTGTCCAATAATCGTCCCAGTGTGTATGATACACTAGTATTAGAGCAAGTTTATCTTGAATATTTTAACAAACGATTAACTAATGACCCTAAATTCGTGTTTAACGTGTACAGTTGCATCTTTGGAACAATTTTAGATGAAACAGACTGGATATCATTGAAATTACATGGATGGGCTTATTATAGCGAAGAATGCAAGAAGTATAAATTGTTTTATGGGAACACCATTATGGCACAATTTTACAGTAAGATTGTCAAACAGTTTTATGAAATCTTATCGTCATTCAACAAAGGAGCTGCCACTGAAATCTGGTTTTCGAGTTCGTGTCGTGCCAATACAATAGAAGTAAAGTGTGATGGAGTTGGGAACAGTATTGGCGGTGACAAAATGCAATCAACCTCTTTTTGCTTGACTTGCACAAAATTTGTTACACAGAACGAATTGAATGACAAAGTAGAGATTACACCCGGTGCCACTACTTTAATACAATTAGCAGAAAGACACTTTGCTGTGGATTTCTTAATTCTTGATGATGCCGGGAAATCATTATACTTCATTCAAGTGTCAAGTCAACGCTATCAAGATCGTTCTACAAAACTTGAGGCTGTTAAGAATAAAACAAAACAATTTGATTCTCCACTATCGCCATTACAACATTACTCCAATATGTTTGGCGTTGCACAAAAGTACTGTGTATATGTATTTTCATCTCCAAAACAAAGTTACCTGGGCATTGACAAAGATAGTGTTTATGTCCATCAGTTAATGTGAACTTTGAACTAACTTTTAGCTATATACTAGCATAGATGTATTTTTGAGTCCTCAAAACTAATTTATTAAAACTGATGAGAATTACTTTGTTGAGTTTGCGTTAATAATTGAGTCTATAGTCTGTCCAAGTCGAGTTTTTTGCGCAACCACAAACGCGGAAAAAAAGGAATGCACTTAAGGTCACATTTCAGTCACACTCGTACACGTGTGTGTTTCCCCCTTTTCCCCCTCCACTCATCCCCGACTCCAACAAGTCCCTGCCTCCCACCACGCCCACCCAGACTGCCGTCTATCCAATTCTGCAGCAGGGCCACGTGGCATGTAGCCCACCCACCACTCCTCTACACCCAAATTGATACTACTGAACACGTTAAAGAGACTGGTGGAAAGATTCAATCGCACACACAGAAACTTGCCACATACATGCACACAGCCACAAAAACGCTCAAGCTGTTCTCGCTTGTTTGTGCATGTCAAGCAATGTAAAGTATAAAGTGTGGTGACTCTGCCTTATGTAATGAAGCATGTATGTGCTAATACGCAATAATATCGTAACGTATTTATAAATCATACAAAACTAATACAGTAGAATATTAGAATATATTAATTCCACAGATACAAATTATGCTCTATGTAAGACTTTTACAAAGTTGATTATCTTAGCATGATGTAGTTGAATCATTTCTGAAAATTTTTAGAGTTCCATCTTCTTTGTGGAAGAGACGTAACCCGTTCAGTTAAGCTTTACAGTAGAATCTCGTTAAGTTAACTTTACCCTCATGCAAAGCAGAACCTAGACACAGCTTGTATCAGATGGGATACATCACGTACCACAAGGTAGAGCTAGGGCTAGGGCTAAAGACTTACATGTGTACCGTTTGTACAATTTCTAGTTTTTTATTGTTATTTATAGTCAATATCATACACAAGTGTTACAAGCTAGTTCTCGTGTACCACTGTAGGTACATTCGGCATTATCTTCTAACTCACAGTTTGTACCGCATGTGGTACTTTGTGTACCACCTATGTGAAATAGTGTGTTTAATGCATAATCACGAGTGAAATAGCTAAGCTTACAGCTGAGCGTACTAATCCTATCAGTGACCCGATCAAAATAAAAAAATCTGTCGGTGAGCTGAAGGAGTCTGAAGACATATTTGCATTCCTTCACAAATTTGAGATTGTGATGTATTCTAAACGCATACCTGATGCACAGTGGTTAGATCATTTAGCACCTTTACTCACTGGTAGGTATTGTGAAGCCTTTTACAACTCATATGAGGCTAACTCTAATTACTCAGATATGAGGGTTGTGTTGCTTGATACTGGGGGGTATTCTATCACTGATTGTTTGGATTCGTTGGATATTAGATATAAACACAATGGTTCTTTGTCCCTGAAGGAGTGGTTCACTCACAGCAAGTACAAATTCGAGGTTATTCTTGATTCCCTCCCTTTTCTGTCTAATTGTTCTAACAAGGTCATTGAGTCTATGGCAAAAACATTTTCCCTTATTGGTGTTCTTGCGGGTTTGCCGCAAGACAGGAGAGAGTTAGTCTTGTCCAAAGAGGCACATACTGCTGACGAGTTCCTTAAAGATTGTTTGGCATTCTCACCCCATTCTGATAATACTCATCGTCACAGGCAGAACTACCACCACTCTAGACCTCACCATCCTAATCAGCACTTCAGGCCTCATTCGCCTCATACTAATCATTATCCAAGACAATCTCAGTTTTCACACTCTAACCCTCGTCACTCTCTCCATCGTCCTAACAATTCTCAGTATCAACCCAGGCAGTTTGAGAACCAAGTACCTAGAGACCCCTTGCTAGTTGCCCCTAGGCAATACAGGGACATTGCCACAGTAACTTGTTTTAAGTGCAATAGCCAGGGTCATTACGCTAATGTGTGTCCCAGTTCACAGTCCTTTGGCTCTCAGTCACAGCAACAATATCTTGATTCACAGCGTGCTCAAACTAGACCTCATTCCCAATCACAGCAGACTCAGAACAGGTCACAGCCCCAGAACCCTGAGCAGACCAGGTCTAACAACCCGGCACGCAGAAACTTGTATTTAACGAGATTCTACTGTAATGCTAACTGAACGGGTTACGTCTCTTCCACAAAGTAGGTGGAGCTCTAAAATTTTTCAGAAATGATTCAACTACATTAAGCTAAGATAATGAACTCTGTAAAAGTTTTACATAAAGCGTAATTTGTATCTGTGGAGTTAATATGTTCTAATCTTTTCATGTATTAGTTTTGTACGATTTATAAATACATTACGAAATTACCGCATATTAGCACATACGTGCTTCATGTCATAAGGCAGAGTCACCACACTTTATCTACTGCATTACATGACATGTACAAACACATTTTGCTTCATAATATAATTTCCAAGTGTGTGTCTACGTTCTGCTGTGCATGAGGGTAAACTTGTATTTAACGAGATTCTACTGTAATGCTTACTGAACGGGTTACGTCTCTTCCACAAAGTAGGTGGAGCTCTAATAATTTTCAGAAATGATTTAACTACATCAAGTTAAGATTATAAACTCTGTAAAAAATTTACATAAAACATAATTTGTATCTGTGGAATTAATATGTTCTAGTCTTTTCATGTATTAGTTATGTACGATTTATAAATACATTACGATATTACCGCATATTAGCACATACGTGCTTCATGACATAAGGCAGAGTCACCACACTTTATCCACTGCATTACATGACATGTACAAACACATTTTGCTTCATACTATAATTTCCAAGTGTGTGTTTAGGTTCTGCTGTGCATGAGGGTAAAGCTGTATTTAACGAGATTCTACTTTAAAGCTTACTGAACGGGTTACGTCTCTTCCACAAAGTAGGTGGAGCTCTAATAATTTTCAGAAATGATTCAACTACATTAAGCTAAGATAATGAACTCTGTAAAAGTTTTACATAAAGCGTAATTTGTATATGTGGAGTTAATTTGTTCTAATCTTTTCATGTATTAGTTTTGTACGATTTATAAATACATTACGATATTACCGCATATTAGCACATACGTGCTTCATGTCATAAGGCAGAGTCACCACACTTTATCCACTGCATTACATGACATGTACAAACACATTTTGCTTCATAATATAATTTCCAAGTCTGTGTCTAGGTTCTGCTGTGCATGAGGGTAAACTTGTATTTAACGAGATTCTACTGTAATGCTTACTGAACGGGTTACGTCTCTTCCACAAAGTAGGTGGAGCTCTAATAATTTTCAGAAATGATTCAACTACATTAAGCTAAGATAATAAACTCTGTAAATGTATTACATAAAGCGTAATTTGTATCTGTGGAATTAATATGTTCAAATCTTTTAATGTATTAGTTATGTACGATTTATAAATACATTACGATATTACCGCATATTAGCACATACATGCTTAATGACTTAAGGCAGAGTCACCACACTTCATTAATTGAATTACAAGACATGTGCAAACATAATTTGCTTAATAATATAATTTCCAAGGGTGTGTCTAGGTCTTGCTGTGCATGAGGGTAAACTTGTATTTAACGAGATTCTACTGTAATGCTTAGAACGGGTTACGTCTCTTCCACAAAGTAGGTGGAGCTCTAATAATTTTTAGAAATGATTCAACTACATCAAACTAAGATGATTAACTTTGTAAAAGTTTTACTTAGAGTTTAAATTGTATATGTGGAATTAATATATTATAATCTTTTCATGTATTAGTTTTGTACGATTTATAAATACATTACGATATTACCGCATATTAGCACATACGTGCTTCATGACATAAGGCAGAGTCACCACACTTTATCCACTGCATTACATGACATGTACAAACACATTTTGCTTCATAATATAATTTCCAAGTATGTGTCTAGGTTCTGCTGTGCATGAGGGTAAAGCTGTATTTAACGAGATTCTACTTTAAAGCGTACTGAATGGGTTACGTCTCTTCCACAAAGTAGATGGAGCTTTAATAATTTTCAGAAATGATTCAACTACATTAAGCTAAGATAATGAACTCTGTAAAAGTTTAACATAAAGCGTAATTTGTATCTGTGGAGTTAATATGTTCTAATCTTTTCATGTATTAGTTTTGTACGATTTATAAATACATTACGATATTACCGCATATTAGCACATACGTGCTTCATGTCATAAGGCAGAGTCACCACACTTTATCTACTGCATTACATGACATGTACAAACATATTTTGCTTCATAATATAATTTCCAAGGGTGTGTCTAGGTCTTGCTGTGCATGAGGGTAAAGCTGTATTTAACGAGATTCTACTGTAAAGCTTACTGAACGGGTTACGTCTCTTCCACAAAGTAGGTGGAGCTCTAATAATTTTCAGAAATGATTCAACTACATTAACCTAAGATAATGAACTCTGTAAAAGTTTTACATAAAGCGTAATTTGTATCTGTGGAATTAATATGTTCTAATCTTTTCATGTATTAGTTATGTACGATTTATAAATACATTACGATATTACCGCATATTAGCACATACGTGCTTCATGACATAAGGCAGAGTCACCACACTTTATCCACTGCATTACATGACATGTACAAACACATTTTGCTTCATACTATAATTTCCAAGTGTGTGTTTAGGTTCTGCTGTGCATGAGGGTAAAGCTGTATTTAACGAGATTCTACTTTAAAGCTTACTGAACGGGTTACGTCTCTTCCACAAAGTAGGTGGAGCTCTAATAATTTTCAGAAATGATTCAACTACATTAAGCTAAGATAATGAACTCTGTAAAAGTTTTACATAAAGCGTAATTTGTATATGTGGAGTTAATTTGTTCTAATCTTTTCATGTATTAGTTTTGTACGATTTATAAATACATTACGATATTACCGCATATTAGCACATACGTGCTTCATGTCATAAGGCAGAGTCACCACACTTTATCCACTGCATTACATGACATGTACAAACACATTTTGCTTCATAATATAATTTCCAAGTCTGTGTCTAGGTTCTGCTGTGCATGAGGGTAAACTTGTATTTAACGAGATTCTACTGTAATGCTTACTGAACGGGTTACGTCTCTTCCACAAAGTAGGTGGAGCTCTAATAATTTTCAGAAATAATTCAACTACATTAACCTAAGATAATGAACTCTGTAAAAGTTTTACCTAAAGTTTAATTTGTATATGTGAATATAATATGTTCAAATCATTTCATGTATTAGTTTTGTACGATTGTATGAATACATTACAATATTACTGCATATTGGCACATACGTGCTTCATCACATAAGGCAGAGTCACCACACTTTATCCATGGCATTACATGACATGTACAAACACATTTTGCTTCATAATATAATTTCCAGGGTGGTTTGTTTTGTGTGGTCTAGGTCTTGCTGTGCCTGGGGTAAACTTGTATTTAACGAGATTCTACTGTAATGCTTACTGAACGGGTTACGTCTCTTCCACAAAGTAGGTGGAGCTCTAATAATTTTCAGAAATGATTTAACTGCATCAAGTTAAGATTATAAACTCTGTAAAAAATTTACATAAAACATAATTTGTATCTGTGGAATTAATATGTTCTAATCTTTTCATGTATTAGTTATGTACGATTCATAAATACATTACGATATTACCGCATATTAGCACATACATGCTTAATGACTTAAGGCAGAGTCACCACACTTCATAAATTGAATTACAAGACATGTACAAACATATTTTGCTTCATAATATAATTTCCAAGTGTGTGTCTACGTTCTGCTGTGCATGAGGGTAAACTTGTATTTAACGAGATTCTACTGTAATGCTTATTGAACGGGTTACGTCTCTTCCACAAAGTAGGTGGAGCTCTAATAATTTTTAGAAATGATTCAACTACATTAAACTAAGATAATGAACTCTGTAAATGTATTACATAAAGCGTAATTTGTATCTGTGGAATTAATATGTTCAAATCTTTTAATGTATTAGTTATGTACGATTTATAAATACATTACGATATTACCGCATATTAGCACATACATGCTTAATGACTTAAGGCAGAGTCACCACACTTCATAAATTGAATTACAAGACATGTGCAAACATAATTTGCTTAATAATATAATTTCCAAGGGTGTGTCTAGGTCTTGCTGTGCATGAGGGTAAACTTGTATTTAACGAGATTCTACTGTAATGCTTAGAACGGGTTACGTCTCTTCCACAAAGTAGGTGGAGCTCTAATAATTTTTAGAAATGATTCAACTACATCAAACTAAGATGATTAACTTTGTAAAAGTTTTACTTAGAGTTTAAATTGTATATGTGGAATTAATATATTATAATCTTTTCATGTATTAGTTTTGTACGATTTATAAATACATTACGATATTACCGCATATTAGCACATACGTGCTTCATGACATAAGGCAGAGTCACCACACTTTATCCACTGCATTAAATGACATGTACAAACACATTTTGCTACGTTCTGCTGTGCATGAGGGTAAACTTGTATTTAACGAGATTCTACTGTAATGCTTACTGAACGGGTTACGTCTCTTCCACAAAGTAGGTGGAGCTCTAATAATTTTCAGAAATGATTTAACTACATCAAGTTAAGATTATAAACTCTGTAAAAAATTTACATAAAGCATAATTTGTATCTGTGGAATTAATATGTTCTAATCTTTTCATGTATTAGTTATGTACGATTTATAAATACATTACAATATTACCGCATATTAGCACATACATGCTTAATGACTTAAGGCAGAGTCACCACACTTTATACACTGCATTACAAGACATGTACAAACATATTTTGCTTCATATTATAATTTCCAAGTGTGTGTCTAGGTTCTGCTGTGCAACGTCTCTTCCACAAAGTAGGTGGAGCTCTAATAATTTTCAGAAATAATTCAACTACATTAACCTAAGATAATGAACTCTGTAAAAGTTTTACATAAAGCGTAATTTGTATCTGTGGAATTAATATGTTCTAATCTTTTCATGTATTAGTTTTGTACGATTTATAAATACATTACGATATTACCGCATATTAGTACATACGTGCTACATGACATAAGGCAGAGTCACCACACTTTATCCACTGCATTACATGACATGTACAAACACATTTTGCTTAATAATATAATTTCCAAGTGTGTGTCTAGGTTCTGCTGTGCATGAGGGTAAACTTGTATTTAACGAGATTCTACTGTAATGCTTACTGAACGGGTTACGTCTCTTCCACAAAGTAGGTGGAGCTCTAATAATTTTCAGAAATGATTCAACTACATTAAGCTAAGATAATGAACTCTGTAAATGTATTACATAAAGCGTAATTTGTATCTGTGGAATTAATATGCTGAGAGTTCGCAACTTTCGTGCTTCATTTCTTTAGCATTTGGATTGTCTATTACATACACTGTCGGTGATTGGTATTAAATTACACATAATGTACATTGAGTGTCATACCTCTTTAGTAATATACCAAGAAAATTACTTTTTTCTGAGACATAATTTTGTGACTAACGTATAGTAGTGCTGAGGGTTCACTACTTTGGTACTTCATTTACTCATAATCATTAGTTACTTAATCCAAGTTAGCATAAGGCATCATCGAGTGTCATTGTGACTCGTAGATAGATCAACTATTCTTATCTAATTTGTCGTGCTGATTGATGTGTGTGTGTGGGAGGAGTAGGTAAAAGAGAAAAGGAATGCTTTTAAGACTGTAAGAGTGTCATAGTGAGTCATAGTGTGTTGTTTCTAGTTTCAGTGTACACAATGGACTCATTAAACAACATCATTCCTTTACCGTGTCCTAAAAATAACAATAATAATACTATTTTTGTCATCATCATCATCATCATCATCATTATTATTATTATTATTTTACTTTATTTTATTCCTTTTTTTATATACTTATATGGTTTCTATTTGTATTGGAATCAGGTGCTGTTATCAATTTAGATAATATATTGATTTTTGTTATAAAAATGGACCACTACTGTTACATAGAGTAAAACCAGTTATAAGAATGTACCACTACAGTTACATAGAGTAGAGCTGGTTATAAAAATAAACGACTACTGTTACATAGAATAGAGCTAATTATAAAAATGTACTTCTACTGTTACATAAAGTAGAAGAAATTATAAAAATGTACCATTATTGTTACATAGAGTAAAGTTGGTGACTCTGCCTTATGTAGAGCTGGTTATAAAAATGTACCACTACTGTTACATAGATTAAAATTGGTTATAAAAATGTACCACTACAGTTACATAGAGTAGAGCTTGTTATAAAAATGAACGACTAGCTTGTTATAAAGATGTACCACTACTGTTACATAGAGTAGAGCTGGTTATAGGGATGTACCATTAAGTAGAGCAAGTTATACATATGTACCGCTACAGTTACATAGAATACAGCTGATATAAAAATGTTTCGCTACTGTTACATAAAGTATAATCGGTTATAAAAATGTACCATTACAATTACATAGGGTAGACCTGGTTATAAAAATGAACGACTACTGTTACATAAAGTAGAGCATGTTATAGAGATGTACCTTTACTGTTACATAAAGTAGAGCTTGTTATATATATGTACTAATACTGGTACTTAAAGTACAGCTAGTTATAAAGATGTACCACTATTGTTACATAGAGTAGAGGTGGCTATAGGAATGTACACCTACTGTTACATAAAGTAGAGCTGGTTATAGAAATGTACCACTAATGTTACAGAGTAAAACCAGTTATAAAAATGTACCACTACTGTTACATAGAGTAGAGCTGATTATAGAGATGTACCATTATTGTTACATAAAGTAGAGCTAATTATAGGAATGTACCATTAAGTAGAGCTAGTAATACAAATGTACCACTGTTATATAGAGTACAGCTGATTATACAAATGTACCGCTGCGGTTACATAGAATAGAGCTTGTTATAGGAATGTACTACTACTGTTACATAAAGTAGAGCTGGTTATAAAAATGTACCACTACTGTTACATAGAGTAAAATTGGTTATAAAAATGTACCACTACTGTTACATAGAGTAAAATTGGTTATAAAAATGTACCACTACAGTTACATAGAGTAGAGCTGGTTATAAAAATGAACGACTAGCTTGTTATAAGGATGTACCACTACTGTTACATAGAGTTAAGCCAATTCTAGGGATGAATCATTAAGTAGAGCAAGTTATACATATGTACCGCTACTGTTACATAGAGTACAGCTGATTATAAAAATGTTTCGCTACTGTTACATTAACTATAATCGGTTATAAAAATGTACCACTACAATTACATAGGGTAGAGCTGGTTATAAAAATGAACGACTACTGTTACATAAAGTAGAGCTGTTTATAGAAATGTACCAATACTGGTACTTAAAGTACAGCTAGTTATAAAGATGTACCACTATTGTTACATAGAGTAGAGCTGGTTATAGGAATGTACTTCTACTGTTACATAAAGTAGAGCTGGTTATAAAAATGTACCACTACTGTTACATAGAGTAAAACCAGTTATAAAAATGTACCACTACAGTTACAAGTAGAGCTGGTTATAAAAATAAACGACTACTGTTACATAGAATAGGGCTAATTATAAAAATGTACTTCTACTGTTACATAGTAGAAGAAATTATAAAAATGTACCATTATTGTTACTTAGAGTAAAGTTGGTTATAGAAATGTACTAATACTGCTACTTAAAGTACAGCTAGTTATAAGAATGTACCATTATTACATATAGTAGAGCTAGTTATAAGAATGTACTACTACTGTTACATAAATTAGAGCTGGTTAGCAATGTACCACTACTGTTACATAGAGTAAAACCGGTTATAAAATGTACCACTACAGTTACATAGAGTAGAGCTGGTTATAAAAATAAACGACTACTGTAACAAGTAGAGCTTGTTATAGAATTATACCACTACTGTTACATAGAATAGAGCTGGTTATAGGAATGTACCAATACTGTTACTTAAAGTACAGCTAGTTATAGAAATGTACCACTATTGTTACATAAAGTAAAGGAAGTTATAGGGATGTACCACTACTGTTACATAAAGTAAAGCTGGTTATAAACATGTACCTTTACTGATATATAGAATAGAAAAGGTTATAAATATGTACCACTACAGTTACATATAGTAGAGCTAGTTATAAAAATGAACGACTACTGTTACACAAAGTAAAATGTACCACTACTGCTACATAGAGTAGAAGAGGTTATAAAGATGTACCATTACTGTTACATAAAGTAGAACTGGTTATAGGAATGTACAAATACTGGTACTTAAAGTACAGCTTGTTATAAAGATGTACCATTATTGTTACATATAATAAATCTGGTTATAGGAATGTACTACTACTGTTACATAAAGTAGAGCTTGTTATAGAAATGTACCAATACTGTTACATAGAGTAAAACCGGTTATAAAATGTATCACTACAGTTACATAAAGTAGAGCTGGTTATAAAAATGAACGATTACTGTAACATAAAGTAGAGATTGTTATAGGAATGTACCATCACTGTTACATAAAGTAGAACTAGTTATAGGGATGTACCACTACTGTTACATAGAGTAGAGGAGATTATAGGGATGTACCACTATTTTTACATAAAGTAAAGCTGGTTATAGAAATGTACCTTTACTGATACATAGAGTAAAACCGGTTATAAAAATGTACCACTACAGTTACATAGATTAGAGATCGTTATAAAAATGAACGACTACTGTTACGTAAAGTGAGCTTGTTATAGAAATGTACCACTACTATTACATAGTTTTGAGCTGGTTATAAAAATGTACCACTACTGTTTCATATAATACAGCTGGTTATAAAAATGTACCACTACTGGTACATAGAGTACGAATAGTTACTGTTGCATAAAGTAGAGCTAGTTATAAAAATGTACCACTACTGTTACATAGAGTAGAGCTGGTTATAAAAATGAACGACTACTGTTACACAAAGTAGAGCTGGTTATAGAGATGTACCACTACTGTTACATAGATTAGAAAAAATTATAGAAATGTACCACATATATTACGTAGAGTAGAGCTGGTTATAGAAATGTACCATTAAGTAGAGCTAGTTATACAAATGTACCACTACTGTTTCATAGAGTAAAGCTGATTATAAAAATGTACCGCTACTGTTACATAAAGTAAAGCTGGTTATGTGAATGTACCACTACAGTTACATAAAGTAGAGCTGGTTATTAAATGAACGATTACTGTAACATAAAGTAGAGATTGTTATAGGAATGTACTACTACTGTTACATAAAGTAGAGCTGGTTATAGGAATGTACCAATACTGTTACTTAAAGTACAGCTAGTTATAGAGATGTACCACTACTGTTACATAGAGTAGAGGAGATTATAGGGATGTACCACTATTTTTACATAAAGTAAAGCTTGTTATAGAAATGTACCTCTACTAATACATAGAGTAAAACCAGTTATATAAATGTACCACTGCAGTTACATAGAGTAGAACTCGTTATAAAAATGAACAACTACTGTTACGTAAAGTGAACTTGTTATAGAAATGTACCACTACTATTACATAGTTTTGAGCTGGTTATAAAAATGTACCATTACATAAAAATGTACCACTACTGGTACATAGAGTACGAATAGTTACTGTTGCATAAAGTAGAGCTAGTTATTAAAATGTACCACTACTGTTACATAGAGTAGAGCTTGTTATAAAAATGTACCAATACTGGTACTTAAATTATGTACTTTTACTGTTACATAGAGTGCAACTGATTATAGAAATGTATCGCTACTGTTACATAAAGTAAAACCGGTTATACAAATGTACCACTACAGTTACATAGAGTAGAGCAGGTTATAAAAATGAACGACTACTGTAACATAAAGTAGAGCTGGTTATAGGAATGTACCATTACTGTTACATAGATAAGAGCTGGTTATAGGAATGTACCAATACTGTTACTTAAAGTACAGCTAGTTAAGAAATGTTCCATTACTGTTACATAGAGTAGAGGTGGTTATAAAAATGTACCATTATGTTACATAGAGTAGAGCTGGTTATAGAAATGTACCAATACTGTATAGAAATGTACCACTACTGTTACATAAAGTAAAGGAGGTTATAGGGATGTACCACTACTGTTACATAAAGTAAAGCTGGTTATAAACATGTACCTTTACTGATATATAGAGTAGAAAAGGTTAAAAATATGTACCACTACAGTTACATATTGTAGAGCTAGTTATAAAAATGAACGACTACTGTTACACAAAGTAAAGCTATTTATAGAGATGTACCACTACTGCTACATAAATTATAAAGATGTACTATTACTGTTACATAAAGTAGAGTTGGTTATAGGAATGTACAAATACTGGTACTTAAAGTACAGCTTGTTATAAAGATGTACCATTATTGTTACATATAATAAATCTGGTTATAGGAATGTACTACTACTGTTACATTAAGTAGAGCTTGTTATAGAAATGTACCAATACTGTTACATAGAATAAAACCGGTTATAAAATGTATCACTACAGTTACATAGACTAGAGGAGATTATAGAGATGTACCACTATTTTTACATAAAGTAAGCTGGTTATAGAAATGTACCTTTACTGATACATAGAGTAAAACCGGTTATATAAATCTACAGTTACATAGATTAGAGATTGTTATAAAAATGAACGACTACTGTTACGTAAAGTGAGCTTGTTATAGAAATGTACCACTACTATTACATAGTTTTGAGCTGGTTATAAAAATGTACCACTACTGTTTCATATAATACAGCTGGTTATAAAAATGTACCACTACTGGTACATAGAGTACGAATAGTTACTGTTGCATAAAGTAGAGCTAGTTATAAAAATGTACCACTACTGTTACATAGAGTAGAGCTGGTTATAAAAATGAACGACTATTTTTATAATCAGCTTTACTCTATAAAACAGTAGTGGTACATTTGTATAACTAGCTCTACTTAATGGTACATTTCTATAACCAGCTCTACTCTACGTAATATATGTGGTACATTTCTATAATTTTTTCTACTCTATGTAACAGTAGTGGTACATCTCTATGAATGTACCACTACAGTTACATAAAGTAGAGCTGGTTATTAAATAAACAATTACTGTAACATAAAGTAGAGATTGTTATAGGAATGTACCACTACTGTTACATAAAGTAGAGCTGGTTAGGAATGTACCAATACTGTTACTTAAAGTACAGCTAGTTATAGGGATGTACCACTACTGTTACATAGAGTAGAGGAGATTATAGGGATGTACCACTATTTTTACATAAAGTAAAGCTTGTTATAGAAATGTACCTCTATTAATACATAGAGTAAAACCGGTTATATAAATGTACCACTGCAGTTACATCGAGTAGAACTCGTTATAAAAATGAACGACTACTGTTACGTAAAGTGAGCTTGTTATAGAAATGTACCACTACTATTACATAGTTTTGAGCTGGTTATAAAAATGTACCACTACTGTTTTGATATAATACAGCTGGTTATAAAAATGTACCACTACTGGTACATAGAGTACGAATAGTTAATGTTGCATAAAGTAGAGCTAGTTATTAAAATGTACCACTACTGTTACATAGAGTAGAGCTTGTTATAAAAATATACCAATACTGGTACTTAAATTACAGCTAGTTATAAAAATGTACCACTATTGTTACATAAAGTAAAGCTGGTTATAAGAATGTACTTTTACTGTTACATAGAGTATGTAACACTCATGTTACATAGAGTACACTTTGTTATAAATATGTACCACTTCTGTTACATAGAGTAGAGCTGGTTATGAATATATACCAGTACTGTTACATGGAGTAGAGCTAGTTATATAATTGTACCACTACTGTTACATAGAATAGAGCTGCTTACAGAAATGTACCACTACTGTTATACAAAGTAGAATTAATTATAAGAATATACCACTGCTGTTGCATAGAGTAGAGCTTGGTATATAGAGTAGAGCTGGTTATCCATATGTTCCACTACTGTTACATAAAATAAAGCTGGTTATAAATATGTACCACTGCTGTTACATAAAGTACAACTGGTTATAAAAATGTATCACTACTGTTACATAAAGTAGTGGTGCTTATAAAGATGTACCACTATTGTTACATAAAGTAAACTTAATTATAGGAATGTTCCACTAATGTTACATAGAATAAAGCAAATATGTACCACTGTTGTTACATAAGGTAGAGCTAGTTATAGAAATGTACCATAAATGTTACTTAAAGTAGAGATGGTTATATAAATGTACCACTACTGTTACATAGATTAAAGCTTGTTATAAAATTGTACCACTACTGTTACATAGATTAAAGCTTGTTATAAAATTGTACCACTACTGTTACATAAAGTAGAGCTGTTTATAAAGATGTACCATTGTAATTGTTTGTTGTTTATTTTTAATGTTCGAAAAAGTAGAAGATATTTATTTATATACGGATGAAATATGATTTTTAAACATTTTATGTGTTAATAGTCTTCAGAAGAAGGAGTAGAAGAAGAACAAGCTCCAGTGGATGAGGTAAATTTAGGGGTAACACTTTACCAGCATCTATATATATAGAAATGGAATTTAGTGACTTAATGATTTCAAGTTGAGATTGGGAGATTCAATTATAGAGTGGCCTTGCATGTTGCAAAGGTCCAACTATATCGACACGAAAAAGAAAAAAGTTATTGTCTCGTGAGATTCTCCATTGTAATTGTTTGTTGTTTATTTTTAATGTTCGAAAAAGTAGAAGATATTTATTTATATACGGATGCAATATGATTTTTAAACATTTTATGTGTTAATAGTCTGCTCATAACCCTCCTCCAGTGTCGCCGTCTCAAGTCAGTGAGGTAAATTTAGGGGTAACACTTTACCAGCATCCATTTAATGTACCACTAATGTTACATAGAGTACAGGGATGTACCATTTCTGTTACATGAAGTAGATTTGGTTATAGGGATGTACCACTACTGTTACATAGAGTAGAGCTAGTTATAGGGATGTACCATTAATGGTACATAAATATGAGCTGGTTATAGAAATGTACCACTTTTGTTACATAGAGTACAGCTGGTTATACGGATGTACCACTAAGTAGAGCTTGTTATAGAGATGTATTACTACTGTTACATATGTACCACTACGTTTACATAAAGTAGAGCTGGTTATAGGGATGTACCACTACTGTTACATAGAGTAGAGTTTGTTATAGGGATGTATCACTACTGTTACATAGAGTACAGCTGGTTATAAAAATGTACCATTACTGTTACATAAAGTAGAGCTAATTATAAAGATGTACGACTACTGATACATAGAGTAGAGCTGCTTATAGAAATGTACCATTATTTTTTAATAAAGTAAACTTAATTATAGAAATGTACCACTACTGTTACATAGTGCAGAGCTGCATTTAGAAATGTACCACAACTAGTAGAGCTGGTTATAGGAATGTACCACAACTGTTACTTTATAGAGTTGATTATATTGACGTACCACTACTGTTATCTAGAGTACAGCTAATTATTAACATGTACCACTACAGTTACATAGAGTAGAGCTAATTATAAATATGTACCACTGTCGTTACCTGAAGTAGAGCTGGTTATAGAAATGTACCATTACTGTTACATAAAGTAGAGATGGTTATATTTATGTACCACCACTGTTACATGAAATAGATATATATATAAAGATGTATCACTACATCAAGCTGTACTTTAAGTACCAGTATTTGTACATTCCTATAACCAGCTCTACTTTATGTAACAGTAGTAGTACATTCCTATAACCAGATTTATTTTATGTAACAATAATGGTACATCTTTATAACAAGCTGTACTTTAAGTACCAGTATTTGTACATTCCTATAAGCAGCTCTACTTTATGTAACAGTAATGGTACATCTTTATAACCTCTTCTACTCTATGTAGCAGTAGTGGTACATCTCTATAAATAGCTTTACTTTGTGTAACAGTAGTCGTTCATTTTTATAACTAGCTCTACTATATGTAACTGTAGTGGTACATATTTATAAACTTTTCTACTCTATATATTAGTAAAGGTACATGTTTATAGCCAGCTTTACTTTATGTAACAGTAGTGGTACATTTCTATAACTAGCTGTTCTTTAAGTAACAGTATTGGTACATTTCTATAACCAGCTCTACTCTATGTAACATAATGGTACATTTTTATAACCTCCTCTACTCTATGTAACAGTAATGGAACATTTCTTAACTAGCTGTAAATTCATTTCAAATTGTTTATTTTATGTCTGGTACCATGTACGACTACTGATACATAGAGTAGAGCTGCTTATAGAAATGTACCATTATTTTTTAATAAAGTAAACTTAATTATAGAAATGTACCACTACTGTTACATAGTGCAGAGCTGCTTTTAGAAATGTACCACAACTAGTAGAGCTGGTTATAGGAATGTACCACAACTGTTACTTAGAGTAGAGTTGATTATATTGACGTACCACTACTGTTATCTAGAGTACAGCTAATTATTAACATGTACCACTACAGTTACATAGAGTAGAGCTAATTATAAATATGTACCACTGTCGTTACCTGAAGTAGAGCTGGTTATAGAAATGTACCATTACTGTTACATAAAGTAGAGATGGTTATATTTATGTACCACCACTGTTACATGAAATAGATATATATATAAAGATGTATCACTACTGTTTCATAGAGTAGAGCTAGTTATAGAGATGTACCACTGCTGTTACATAGAGTACCGCTGCTTATAAAAATGTACCACTACTGTTACGTAGAGTAGAGATGGCTATAGAAATGTACCACAATTGTTACATAAAATAGTTGTAGTCTTAAATATGTACCACTACTGTTACATAGGATAGAGTTAGTTATAGAGATGTACCAATGCTGTTACATAAAGTACAGCTGCTTATGAAAATGAACCACTATTGTTACATAACGTAGAGCTAATTATAAGTATGTAACACTCATGTTACATAGAGTACACTTTGTTATAAATATGTACCACTTGTGTTACATAGAGTAGAGCTGGTTATGAATATATACCAGTACTGTTACATGGAGTAGAGCTAATTATATAATTGTACCACTACTGTTACATAGAATAGAGCTGCTTACAGTAATGTACCACTACTGTTATACAAAGTAGAATTAATTATAAGAATATACCACTGCTGTTGCATAGAGTAGAGATTGGTATATAGAGTAGAGCTGGTTATCCATATGTTCCACTACTGTTACATAAAATAAAGCTGGTTATAAATATGTACCACTGCTGTTACATAAAGTACAACTGGTTATAAAAATGTATCACTACTGTTACATAAAGTAGTGCTGCTTATAAAAATGTACCACTATTGTTACATAAAGTAAACTTAATTATAGGAATGTTCCACTAATGTTACATAGAATATAGCAAATATGTACCACTGTTGTTACATAAGGTAGAGCTAGTTATAGAAATGTACCATAAATGTTACTTAAAGTAGAGATGGTTATATAAATGTACCACTACTGTTACATAAATTAAAGCTTGTTATAAAATTGTACCACTACTGTTACATAAAGTAGAGCTGCTTATAAAGATGTAACATTGTAATTGTTTGTTGTTTATTTTTAATGTTCGAAAAAGTAGAAGATATTTATTTATATACGGATGCAATATGATTTTTAAATATTTTATGTGTTAATAGTCTGCTCATAACCCTCCTCCATGTTCGGCTGAATGTGCAGTAAGTTTGTTTTTGTGTTTTTTGTTTTGTTTACAAAAAGTGATTAAAGGCTTAATATTTAAATTTTCAGCAAAAGTTTACAAAAATCGAAAAACGAGTATTGAGGATAGAGGTTTGTTTTGTTTGTTTTTTGTTTACAAATTGAGTTCTTATATTTGTATTAACCTTGCAGAGAATGTTGGGATTAACAACTGTAAGTTTTAATTGATTATTATTTAATGTGTTTTAGAGTACTTTGAAATAGTTGTCAACATTTGATTTTTTATGCATATCCTGTGTCCCGACCGGTTAGTTGAATTTCTGGTGAATGTCCCAGTTGTTTTGCGGACACGCTCTTAATATGCACACAATTTTACATAGATAAATTAACTAGTTATTTTAAAATTCACCATTTGCATTAGATTTATTCAGTTGGATATAATAAATTGAGGTCACATTAACTTTGCTTAACGCGCTTCGGACTTCACCAATGTAGGATTAGTGGGCGTGGTGCGTCCAACTTTGTTGTCAGAAGTTGGTAACTATGCTTTTATAGCATTAATGAAATCAGTTGCAATGATATGAGTTTATTATGAATTGCTTTCGTATTTAGGACGATGGACTGTCGATGGAACCACATTCAAGATCTGAAGAATTAAAGGAATTACACTTAAAACATAACGTAAGTATGAATTGATTCAGTACTGCTGGTATTAATGTAGTTGATTAATGTCGTACTTTAGTTAAAGCCCCAGTCTTACTGCAAAAGGCTACAGAGATCTGTAAGTTTTCACATGTATTAGTGTATTGTTTTAAGTGTCGTAGCACATAGCAATCAGCAGGCACTGTTGATTGGTGTAGAATAGCATTAATTGATTTAATTAAGGGAGAATGCAACCATTTTTTTGTCATACATGTGTCTTTTTTCGTACTGTACTTAAAATGATGAGAATTGAAATATCTTTAAGATGAGCTACTAAAATATTAAGTTGACCACACCCATCAAACGTTATTGGTCCTGATGTCTTGACTCTTGACCCCTTACGTACGGGAAACATAGTTTCTTACTCACAAAATATGTAAAACTCCCAAAAGTAAATAGTAAATTTCTGAATGGCTTACAAGCAATGAGAAATATTTGAAGTTGGCCCATAAAAATATAATTGATTTTGGTAACAACTTTACCTCGGTCGTGTGGTAGCATCCTTAACATTATTCTATTTTTATTTGTAGGGGAAAGCAAAATCATTTACATGCGGGGGCTGCCGAAAAAAATTACCATCGGCACCATCATTCGAGAGACATGTTCTGAAAAAATGTGGAAGAAAGATTTTTATTCCAATTGAATTTTTGGATGTAAACATATGAAATCCTTATTTTATAACAAAAAGTTTTTTTTTAAATGTTTCCATCAAAAATTATAGTAGTAGGTAGCCCTAGAAGTAAAGCATCTCCAAATTTCAATCCCAGGAATACTAATAATGAAAGTCCTCAGCTTTTACTGGTCAGCAAAACTAATACATTTTCTATGGGACCATGGTGTGCAGTGATACCATCCGTGGGTGTCACAGGATGTTTGTGATGTCATCATGCAAATCCCCGGTTACCGAAGTATTCAGCTGATTTTTAAGATAATTCTACAACTTGGGACCCAGTTGTGTAGTAGAAATAGGCTACAAGTGCATAATCTGGCTGGCCTTAATTGCAAATACAGTAGGGGTCAAGTTGAGTTGGTTTAAGGACTTTCTAAAGTCTGTACTGCAATTAGATTATACAACTTGTTCATTAATTATTCTAGTCTGGCGGAGCCGACCCTTTACCTTCTTTGTTGGTGGGCGGGGGAAGGAAAGGGTCTGGTATCGTTAGCATTATACTAGTTGTGCAGCAGACACTTCCATTACATCACATTTTCTTACGTCATTCCCACGCATGCGTGAGCTATTTTTTTGCGCGTATTTAGCTGGATAGATGCTACATTTATAATAGTCTTTAGCTTCAATGGCTTCTTCATCTTCAATGGCTTCTTCATCTTCGACTTCATTGTCCGTTGCTGCTTCTCTTTCTGCCTCATCCTTGAAGAACATATGTCTTGCTTGTGGAGAACAGGCGGTAAGAAAGGATAGGAGAGTTATTGGTGCAATTAGTGGTGAATCTGGAGCGGTTACCCTTCTTTGGAAGGAATTCATTGTCAAGGAACTATAGAAGAGGGGAGAGCAGGTTAATATTGAGTCAGTTTTTGAAAGTTACATGTGCAGAAAGTGCTATTATGCATACCAAAAACTTCTCAAAGCCAAAGAGGTAAAAACTTTCAGTAATATTGTATCTAGCTAGTATGTAATGTCAAGAATGTTGATTCAGGAAATCGCTGCTAGAATATGTAAAGCTGTCTCTTTGATTCTACCACATCCAGATAGGCATCAGTTTATCAATGCGCAAGCCCTAAGTCGCAAACGGCCTATTCTGGATACACCTTGCCACCATGCCAAAAGAAAGTCTAATGCTGGACCTGCAGAAGATGAAAGTGTGATAATTCCTCTTATGACTTCTACTCCTCAAAGAATTTCAGGTTCTACTTCAGCCATTGCTCCTACAGTTACTGTACGTTTATGGTTTACTTTGTAGTTGTACCTTAAATATTTAACCTGTGATTGCTATAAGATGGTTATGTAAATCTATTTGGTGCACTACCCATTGTTTGATTGATACTGAACTATGAAGGTCTGATTCTAACGTTGAAAATAATGGCCAAGTCATTGACTGGGAATGTATAAATAATAGCTGACTAATAATTTCAATAATTAACAAATAAAGTGTGGTTAATGGAGAAAGTATTGTTGTTGTTTTGCAAAGTTCAAGCAGCTATAAAAATTTGCTATGGCTCAAAATTCAGTCTTTAATTAATAATATAATTTTATTTGTTGAATAATAATTGACACAATAGGTAGGCGTGAACTTTGAGAGAGGATCAAGGAAGTACGTCTTAACTCCGTGTCGAAAAAGGCTGGGAAAAGCTGTGGCTCGACGAAGCAAGAGCACGGTTGCAGCTGAAGTGTTGAAAGATCCCATAACTAAGAAATATGTATTGCAAAGGCTTGGAGTAAACCTGCGAAGAGAGTTAGCATTGATGTGCTCGGACAAAGTTGAGTCGATATTGCAGAGCCAGGATTTGAAATGCTTCACCTGGGACAAGCTTTTATTGGAAGTTTCTGAACACTCACCAATATTATATTCTATTCTGCAATCATGTACCCACACTCGTAGACCAAGGCACAATCGCAATGGAATAATAGGAATGTGTTGTGCAATACTGCTGAAATTTCGCTATGGAAATATGTCATTGGTTCAGCGAATGGTATCTCTGATTCTTTATGCAGGGAGTAGTGGGAAGCAGGTATAACTTTAAGTGATCACATATTCTTTAGTCATATTGTTTGTTTTCAGGTCTATCAACGCCTGCAGAAAGTAAATGCGTGCATGTCTCACATAGTCACTTGTAGATTGTTGGAGAGCCTTGGTGATGGACATGATAAGTTGGTGCTTCAGTGGAGAGATAACTTAATTGAAAGTCTCAAGAAGGCACATGAGGAGGTTTGTTTAAGCTATACTATTTAGATAATTTAATACAAAGTATAATTGCTATTTTTATTAGAATACTCTATCAAGTGTGCCAGTATCATATGGTAGGGGGGTTATGGATGATGCAGATTCTGATACAAGTGATGAATATTCTTCAGACTCCTACAGCAGTGTGCTTAGTGGATCTGACATTCGAGCACCCCTGTTTTCTCCGCTCACTACAGACATATCATCTGAGGAAGACATTCAAGACAACTATGAAGGGCACTGTCTGACTTCAGAAACAGCTGATGAAACACCAGAAGAAGTTACACAAGGTAACTCTTAAAAAATTTAATTGCTAGTTTGGTATTGTTATACATGTGGCATGTGTGGGCAAATATTTTCGTACACTCAGTAAGCACCTGTATTGCTGTCATATTTATGTTAATTAAATCGTTGGAAAAATACCTTGCTAAGCATTTAGCACTTCCTGTACCTGGGGAAAAAACAAAACACAAAACAAAACAGTAACAACTCATTCAGAAGTGCTGGTCAAGCCTCACATTACTTTACAAACTTTACCCACTTCTCACCTATTCACTACACTTCCCTGCTCACACCACACCTGCTAGTCACCTCCTCCTGCAGCTAAATAAACATTGATCCATTAACAGTCATCCTACCCTCCGTTCATTCTGTATCATTATGAGATTTATTTAATTTGTGGAACAGTTATACACACATGTTCATGCAAACACTTCTTTTCCATATATGTGACCGTCTATGGGAAAATCGGGCACAACACTGCATGCGTAAACGTCGCAAAACGATCGATTTAGTTCTTAAAAATGTATTAAATAAGCCCTAACGAAGGGAACGGTTAGGTGATATATAGCGGGAATGGCTAAAGCTACGGCGATAAAACTTGGAGAGCTTAATATCTGCTTGCCTAGGAGTGTGTAAGTGCAAAAAAAAATTTTTTTTCGTCGGGGCCGCGTTGTGCCCGATTTTCCTGTAGACGGTCACATATGTATATTCGCCACTCAAGCTCACCCTTCCTCATCCCACTATTTAAACTAGAACCTTGCATCATTTCACTCTCGCTGTTTTTTCTCCTAAAGATAGTTTTAGTTAAGTTTTGACTGAGCTATTTTTGCGCATAGCTGGCCTTACAATCCAGCTACAGAGGGCAATCCATTATCACTAGTGGATTTACACAACAAGTGATACATGTGTCATAGTTACTGTTATTATGTGATGGTGTATTTATGTGTCTTATACCTACAGATGATATTGAAACATGTTCTCCTGTACATATTCCCATTGCTCAAAGATTGGGATTCAAGCTTGTCGGTGATAACATTGACAAAACTGTCAAAGCCAGATACATGAGAGCTGAAAATCATAGGAATAAATCACTCCATTATTTCCACTACTTTGCTGTCCAGAATAGAATTGACCATAGTAGCTTCCCAGATGTGCATGTTCAAACATGCTTGGACAGTCCAAAGCGTAGGGCATTGAGTTTGTTGCGTTCTAAAGAGGGTGATCGCATTCTAAGGAGCAACATTGTAACTATGGTGTCTAGAGTTTTGACAAAGCACATGCCTTTCTTCAAACATACATTTGAAGATATTGTGCAGTGGCACATAAAACACCAATATTATGCTGAAATGTCATCAAAATCAGTTGTGGTAGGTAAAATGTGTACTTATTTTTATTTGTTGTGTTATATATGGTTGCCATTATAGTTTTATATCTACTGTATGTAATTACATGTGTGAAAATATCTAGGTGCCTCTGGGAGTGCTCCTGAAAAATGAAAATAAAGCGGTTGACATGGTGGATATTGTAACACATCTTCACCAATATATACCAGTATATGAATACAGCAAAACATTTCAGGTTCCAGGGACTGGAGATGAAGTAGAAGTACTGGATGCATCTCTACACAGGATTTTCTTCGGCGGTGATCAGCTTACAGCTGCAAGAGCAAGGGGAGCTGTGAGAGCCAAGATGAATTCCTTGTCTCCTGTCACTCAGCTAGCGGGGATCATCCCTTGTGCTGAAGATTGGCATACTAAACTCAATCTTCTAGATGTGAGTATTTATCTGTTATAATGTATTAAATGTAATAATGGTTGTAGGTAGTGTGGAAGTACTACTTCTCATCGAAGTCTGCTGGTGAGCATGGCACACTGTATCAACTGAGAAATTTAATCAGTCGCCTGAATGTGACAGCAGATTCGATACACCATTTTAATGAGTGTGATGATTTTTTTAAGCTCATTGTATCTAGTCACATTATAGCAGCAGCAATGGAGGAGCTAAAAATGTCTTCAATAGATGATATTCCCACGATTTCTTCCATTGAAGAACCAGAGATGTTGTGGATGGAGATAGCAGAGGAACGTCAGAGTGTTCTGAAGTCTATCTGTGATAGTATTGTGGACAAGTTTGCTTGTTTTGAGTTTAACAAGTCACCTCCGTCATCAAGTGATATGGTATATTACATATTGGTTTAGTAACACCTAAAACTTATGAACTATGCTGTTGCTGTAGATGCACGATTACAGTACAAGACTTCTAGGTCTGGGGTGTTTCTATCTGGTTTACTGTGATGCTATCAGAGAAGGTGATGGAGAACGAGTATTGCAATGCTGGCGATATCTTCTACCTATTTTCAAGAGCTCCGGAAGAAAAAATTACTCGATAGAAGTGTTGAACATGCTCTGCCAGTACGAGTTTGAACTAACTCCTCGTCAAGCACAAGAGCTGATCTGGAGTCGCTTCATCAGTACCCATTCAGCACCTGGACGGAATATACCAGGAGACTTGCATCAGGAGCATCTCAATCGAGTATGCAAAGATTGCATTCAAGGACTGGGAAGCAACAAAACTGAAAGCGCCATAACTAGAGTGGGAAAAGCTCTGGGAACACTGGCACCACTGTTGGAGAACTTCGATGCAGACAATAGAGTAGCAGATTTATCTGGTAGTCACAAGGCACCAAACTCAAACAAAGACATATCTCTCATAACTCAGCACTTGCAACAATACAAATTGTTTTCCCCACATCAAGGTCGCTCTCATTCCTCATTCCCAAACCCAAGAGATGTTTTGCATGCAATAGACACTAATATACTCATGGATTGGATGATCTCACATATGTAATTTTACCGTAATTATTCATTAAAAAAAAAAAGAAGAATGATTTATTGAACACATTGAACAAGTACATGATTTAGCACACACATCACAACACAAACATAAAGGTCCACTATAAACACGTGAATAATTATCGAAGTTGTTGAATAGAATGTCTCTCCTGCACACAGTCTCATTTATCACATATTCTGACATGGATTTCTCCATATGTCTTGTGCGTCCAACATTAGTTAATAAAACAGCCATTGAAGGAAGTCCATCTCGACCCGCACGTCCTGTCTCCTGCACATAGCTTTCGACATCACTAGGGGAACCATAATGAATAACTTGGCGTACATTGGGACAGTCTATTCCCATACCAAAGGCCATCGTTGCAACAATTACACGTAAATTTGAAGTTTTGCTAAATAATTTAATAATACTATCTTTCACCTCTTGATCAGTACAACTCATGAACATGTCCACGAGCCGAAATTCTAGTACTTATGTAGGTGCATTAGCAGGTATGGTGAAGTTGGCACCCAGTGAGTCCTTAAAAAACTCATATATGTCAGCACAGTCTTTCAAAGACTTACAATACACCACAGCACGAGGACAATCAGCACCATCTTGTAGAAGTTTCTTCACTATTGGTTGAAATGTTTCTGTCAAAGTAGAAAACTTAATCACGGAGTACATAATGTTGGGTTTGCATGGGGAGATGGAAACCACCAGTTCATCTCTCATTCCAACGATCTTGGAAACTTCCATTCGTAATGCTGCTGTGGCCGTAGCAGTTAGTGCCATGATCTTTGCATGTGCTGGAAGTAAACTACGGATCTCACCTATCCTTAACAGCAAGCGTCTGAAGGTCTCTCCCCTATCATAATGTATAATGATTGTATACATCTCAAAATTAGTGCAAAGAACACATAAATATAAGCAACAACTATATTAATAGAGTTGTATCTATATATTGTGTCTCATTAATTAAGGTGTGTAAATTTACACTTAACATTATAAAACAGCGTATATCCATATTTTACACTCTTGTATCAACAAGAAATATTACTTTGACAAGAAAATGTCATACTTGGTTCTATGATTAAAATAGAAAGTAGTACCTACAGTAATACCTTGCAATATTATAACCATTATCTAGTCCTTACCATTTTTTCACCGTGTGGGCCTCATCAATTACAAAAGCTCGAAGTCGAGATCTGTAAATGTCACCCAGTAATATTTCTCGCCATTTTCTACTGCCAAGTAGCATTTCAGGTGTGAAGTACACGACTTGATATCCTCCTTCTGTTGCAGCTTCCTTGACTTCATCGTTTTCTTGGTCACCAGTAACATACCCTGCTCTGATTCCTCTTCTACATAATGTCATTACCTGTGTATGGTTAAAATACTTGAAATGGTTGCTGAACTTGGAATTTATTGAAAATAAATTATTACCTATGAAGCACTTACCTGGTCTTTTATTATTGCAGTGAGTGGAGTAACAACCAGTATGATTGAAGGTCCATCATCTGGAAACATCTTGTCTAACAGAATTGGAAGGCACTGAAAGCATGCACTCTTTCCAAAGCCAGTCGGTAAAATGGCAAAAACATCCCTTCGAAGAATTCCCTTTACTACATTCATTTGTTCCGGTTTTACACTAGAAAAACCAAGCTCTCCAAAAGCAAGTAAGATCTGAACTTCGGCCATCTCTCTCCAGCAAGTATGTACATATAGCAAATGTTTACGGCGCAAGCTTTTAACAGGTGTGGACGCGCGTGCTACAGTGTACGTTATGTCATAATACATCATATTATGATGTAATCAGAATTCTCTGCAATCTGATTGGGGCGCAACTATAGTTGTGCCTGCACAACTCGTATATGCTAACGATACCAGACCCTTTCCTTCCCTCGCCCACCAACAAAGAAGGTAAAGGGTCGGCTCCGCCAGACTAACTCGACTCACACCTCGAATCTGCGTCCTGTCCTGGCGACGAGGGAGGTCTACAAAAGTTCGCACCATTCAACTCTGCACCAGAACGCTTCAGAACGCTTGAGAAGCCCTTGGAGAGGTTCGCAGTTGACGCTCTCTTGATTCCTAGAGTATAGAAGACTTACTTAGCTCTTTCTGAAGCCCTTCTCCTTATTGTCTGAAGTGCTTGTGAAATGGCAGAAGTAGCTGAGCAGCCCAGCGCACCAGAAGGAGCTGAGGCGAAGGATCCAAGCGGAGGTAAGGATTTTTGCTGCGGCTGCATATATAAATTTATTCATCGCTAGAGCAACCGGATTATAGTTGCAACATACGCGATAGCTAATTGTAACATAATCTGTCATCTTAGAACACTTATAAGTATGTCCAAGTTGAGTTGGCCGCAAGAAAAACTTGAATAACTTTAGAACGGAAGCAGCTACGCATCCGGTGTTTGCACCATTGGAAAGCTCGCGCCGAAGCGGTTAAAAATATTCCCTCAGTAAACTCCAAAACCGGAGAAAAAGTGCTATTCCAAAACTCAATACAAAAGTCTATGGGAATAGAAAAAACCACAGGTTTCCCGCTCAAAACGCGCCCGCTTTTAGTCACGCGGTATGGCTCAATTTGTCACGCGGACTGTCTTCATTAAGAATTTTGTAAACAATGAGCGGCTTCTTCTCAGATTGCTGTGTTTCTAGCTTTATATCGCGATTAGCTTAGGTTGCGAGTGTGCAAACAGGATAGACGGAGTGTTCTGTTGTTGCAGAGGGTACAGGACTACTTGATAGGATGTTGGTATGATTATTTGTCTACCTGTTCAACAACAAATGCCATATAGCCAATATATTTCAGTGATATAGCTATCATTTAGCTAGCAACTTGTAATACAGCCACACTTACGCTGCTTGCCGTTAAATTGTGTGCTTGTCAAAGCCGTGTTTATGCCAATTCCTTTTCTTCACTATTATAGATGCCGTTTATTGTAAGAATTAGGACCAACTCAGGCAGAACTCCACCTTCAACTCGGATCACAACTATTTTTTTGTATGTGTACCACTTAAATTCTATCATTTCATCAATTTTCATATACCTTATTATAAATAAATGAAAGAATTGATAATTCTATTTAACATGAAAGTCTAGTAACTTTAGCTACAAGTTTACAGTGCTGTACTGCTGAATCCTGTGAACATCAGAATATTTGTTGGGACACAGTAGGTAGAATCCACTGATTTTAATCCTGTCTCTTTAGAAGAACTCCCACCAGTTTGTGTTTTCCATCTGCTGTACATTATCTGCGCATAAGAAACATAAATATCATTGAAAACAGACGAGATGAGCTGTACAGCGCCCGACAAACTCCATAAACTTCACTAAATTTCTTTCTTTCAATAGTTACAGTATTAATGCGCACCTGTGCTACCGCCCCTTTTTCACGTGCAACGTTGACGTTTGCGCGCTTAATTGACTTGGATTCACATGACTAAATTGCTTCCGGTAAAGTACTAAATGCATTCCTCAATTACCGCGCTTGCGGTCGTGCCAACTCAACTTTGTTTTTTTTTTTAATTTTATTATTATTCTTTTCTCGTACACTTTCCCAGCATACCAGACCGACTTCAGCGTCACCACCAGGCTCCTCCCTACCTTCAGCAACAGCAGTGGAGCAGGAGCAGGAGTCCATACCATACCTTTGAAGCCAGTGGGTTTCCCCAGTAGCCCAGGAAGCAGCGCACCACCTCCGCCTCTGGTGATGCCTCACGGCTGGCAGGGCTATATACCTCCTACTTTCCCACACCAATGGCAGCAGACTAATGCTGACCACCATGAGGGAGAGCCACTGTCATCAGGCGTGTATGTGCAGCAAAGCTGGAAGCCATTAGTACAGGATAATTCAGGTGAACAACTCTTCTGTGTGTGCAGTTGTGTGTCTGTTCATCTGCTGGTACCAGACAATTTTAATACTAACTTTGGTCATACTTGTTGATTTAATTTAATTTAATTCAAAAATTAATATGTACCCTAAAGGGTTTTTTTGTTTTGTTTTTACAGTTTTGAAAAACGAGAATGGAGATAACGAAGATGACAGTGCTAGCGACACTGGATCATCCACCCATTCTAACTCCAGCATTGGTGACCTTGAAGGCATCGAAGAGCCAAAAAAGCCGAAAAGGACTCGCACGGCTTACAGTAACATTCAGCTGGACCAACTGGAGCTGGCCTTCAGCAGATCCCATTACCCGGACGTCTTCACACGTGAGGATCTATCCAACAAGCTCAACATCAAAGAAGATCGAATTCAGGTAAATTATTCACTTATAATTATCAATGTAGAATATCTATTATATTAATAGCGAATTTTCTCATTTTAACAGCCAATATTGTTAGTTAAAACTTAACTCTAAGGCTTTAAAATTTGTTATGATTGTTTCAGCCAAGAATAACTGAATTATTATTATACTCGTGTTGATTTTTTTTTTGTGTGTGTGTGTGTGTATGTTCGCAAAAGAAGTCCCTATTACAAATATTAGGAATAGGTCAATATTTGCACCCAGGACTGATTCCAATAAACACCTTTACCAGAGCCCATTGAAGATTTCTAGAGTATAATTATTTATGCCAAGCAAACTCTTCTTCCTAGTACTCCAGCCAGGGGTTAACTTGTGACCCTCAGGCTTTTTTGCAAGGGCTATGTGCTTCCCAGAGCTTAAAATTACAATAATTTATATAGTTAACTAACTATGGATTAATTAAATTATAAAAACAGGATATCATTGAATTTGATTTCTTTTACCTTGATTACAAAGGAACCAATCAAAGATTCTACTTTTGATTCCATCAATGTACTTTTTATTGATTAATTTTTTTATTGATTTATTTTTTGTAGGTTTGGTTTCAGAATCGCCGAGCTCGTTACCGTAAGCAGGAGAGGACAGGCAGCGTTAGCCTCAGGAGCAAGTACCGACAGAAACGCCTTCAACAACTCCAACAGAAGCAGGCTGCTGCCATGAGCTACTACCCAGCCTGCGGTGCCACGCCTACTGGTGGCATGCTGGCTTCTCCTCAGCCAGCTATGGCCCAGTACATGCCTGGGTTCCACTTTCCTCCCAATTACACAGTGGGAAGTCTCAACCCTAATGGGTCCAAGGGCGCTGCTTCAGCATCTCCTTTCTCTGCCAGCTATGTGGCAATGAATCTGGCTCCCAATGCAGCTGTCACATTGAGCCCCACCACCATGTGTTCCGCGTACAGCGCCATCCCTACCAACCCATTAGTACCTCAAGTCTCCCAGAAGTAAAACAGATTTTTACTGCTAGATATCACATTTATTCTTACATTTCTTTGTCATCCAAAGTCCCTTCACCTCCCATCTTATAGCAAATATCATGTTACAAAACTGCCCAATCTTTATTATTGTATCAAAATTACTTTTGGTTTCAAGCACTACTATTATCACTATTATTATTATCCTGTTAATTGAGTATTTGAGGCTAACAAAATTATATCTGCCTCTACCAATTTGAATTGATTGCAGGTGACAGCTAACTGGAAAAACCTATTCAGTGGTCTGATGAGAAAGGAATGTCTGATCATACAAAAAAAAAATCACCTTGTAATGCAATAGGTCATGTGATGTGAGCTTGAATGTATCTTTTTCCCAAATATAGTAAAGAAAGAAAGCAGCATCAGAACTTGATATGTATAAAAATGCATCCATCAAAAGGCAGCTACATCAACTAAATGTTATCGCCATATTACTGCAGTAAAAATTAGTAAAAAAAATATGAAAGGTCAATGGTCAAGAATGCTTTCTCGCCAGTGTTGCTAAAAACTTCATTAAACAAACCTATAATGAAACAGCTAGCTACAATTTAAGGCTTCCTATTTAGATTTGTATTCCAATTTGATAAAAAAAAATTGAAAAATAATCTGAGAAAGAAAAAAGAATGAGAAAAAAAGAAAATAGGAGCTGATTTGTAGTTCATGGATATCTAAATATTCTAGAGGTCAGTATTTGTTTTCTTTTCTTTTTTCAAAATCAAAATGTATAAGGTAAGAAGTGGGCTTATTGGGTGTGTATGTGAAAACTAACAGTTCAGGATTTATTAGCTAGTATTATTATTGCAACGTATTATCAAGAAAATAATTATAAATCTTGCTAATAGGACTATGTATATATAGGTCACACCATGACATGGAGCTTGGATACAACCAAGAGCCAAAGGGCCAAGGATAGTGTAAACCCTTTACTGACTATATGTGGAGTGATGCAGCTGACTTGTATCTTAGCTCTAGGCTGTAGGAAACACACAAAGGCTAGTTTTAATTGAACGGTTCACTTATTCACCTCCTAGGAGGTGGGTATGAAATATATTTACCATGACTTCAGCAATCTGATTGTAAAGTTTGAACATACCATGGGACAAGCATTAATAGTCAAGCATTCCTGAGAAGATCAGTATGCTTCCTTCATTTGTCTGGGCCATCTCACACAAGTGTGGACTCCACCCCATCAGGCCAGCCTGCAGCCCCCACTAAGAAGGAGCAAGCACCTTCAGCAAGCTCGAATTACCCACCAATCAAACTGTTAATTGTTAACTATTCATCCCTACCCTTTAACTTTACCTCAGTATGTTAATCTAACACTTCCTACCTACAATGTGTGGTGGATTTACGCCCCACCATGAAACATTCAAATCAAGTTATCTTGCCACCACCAGCTAGTCTTGTAACTCAGACCTGTACACAAATTGAGTAGGTAAAGGGTCCTGGTTGCAAGATTAACCACTATCAATTAACTCGCTGTTGTGTATAGATCTTAGTAGATCATCCGATTTGATCAGTACTTCCAGCGGTGATACCAGAGGATTTGATTTTAAAAATAAGGCCAACTTTTTTCTCTCATAAGTTTTAGCTGCAATAAATGGACGAAGTTAATGGATGCATATCATAAGTACAGCCCAGAAAATTTTAATTGACATCATAGCTACACGCAACACCCCCCCACATGTGACTAAGTATGAATCAGTCTTGTTGCCCAGACATACTTATAATTAGTAAGGTGAGTTACAACAGCATCAGAATAAACTAATCTTTAGCCCGTTTTTTATGCTTTTTCTCAAGACATATGTACATATTAATGGAAGGTTAGAGAGAAGTGTTATTAGTTGTAAAATAATCACTTAAATGGAGATCTACCCATCTAGTTGAAATCCTACTATCTAATTGGGACACTACATAATTGACTCCAATATGAACTGATCCCCAAACTAAGTAATCCCACACTTCACACCTAAATAATAAATTTCCTTTAGTCAATGCTCCACTGCACCTAGTCGACCCAACCATAACATGATATCATTGTATATAGTCTAATGCTAATAACACTTTCTTCCTCCTCAATTTTTCTTGTTTTTTGTTATTGTTGTTATTGTTGTTATTGTTACTTTTTATACTTTCAGTATAAAGTAGGCATGTACTCGTATGAGTTACCCAGGTTACCAAGACGAATATGATAACCCTCGATCTAATATAACAGGAATAGCGCTGTTGCCCGTATATACTTAATATTATGGATGAACCTGAACCAGTAAGAACAAAGATAACATGAACATGAATTCAGTGCAAGTCATAGTTTGTCTACAACAGTTAGCTATCACTTCACTCTTGGTTAGTAAACGAGTCTGTAACACACACACACACACATGCACACACACACACACACAGAATAAATGTAAAAATTGTTCTGGCAAAAACACTTTTGTTATAATACAGCTAATCCTCAGATCAGGACAGGAAGGCTGACATGCTTCCCACTCCCTCTCAGGGCTCACCACTCTCACAGAACCCAACTCCAAAATATAATCAAATATACCCGCAATAATCTGATACTTTTTCTCGAGTAACAAACCTTAATTTAAATATTCTAAACATGGTTGTACTTTTTTTTATCTCAGTAGTACACATGAAGCTTAACCTGGAACGGCATAGCTAGTAACATCCTTAATTCACTGCTGTTGAGTTAATCAATCTTTCACTAAAATAATCATACCAATTGGTGTCAGGTCTTCTTGATTTGATTCATTCTTTTTCCTCCTAATAAATGGAGATACTACAGCATCAAGGATGCCAATAATGAGCACCTATAAAAATGGCACTAGTATTGTCACTGACAACATCATCAGATGAAGCGGAGGTTGAACATTTTGAGTCTGTCGTCATCAATCAGTAGAATTATGTATATCTGAAATAAAATTTGATGCAGTTATATTTTTATAAAAATAGCTAATATTTGTTCACTATGATGCCGTATTTTAATTTATATCAAGTTGAATAGTGAGAGCATTACTTGGCTTAGGTTATGGCTTTGGCTGTGTTTATGTTTCTTCACTGGATTATTAATAATTTTCATGTGACAACTACAATATTTCAAGCTGATGATAACCTTTAAACAAGTCATTAGCTCATATAATGATACAGCTATAGCTTTAGTCATACCATCAAACTCGAACATTGAAGCATTTGTGTTAATTGTACATGCTGTGATGCGAAATCCCATGAAGATCATTTATTGCCCATTCCTCAAGGTTTACAACATTATAGCTAATAGATCTCAATCAATTTGAGTTTTCTTAATATATTACACAATTGATGGAAAAAAAGAAGAATTAGTGTCATTTTGGCAATGCTAGCCATATTTAGCTACTGAATACTCATTATTTTCTGACAAATTGTTACAACAAAAACTTATGAAATAGGTCTTTGGTGGAAAGTTTTACACAAGTATATGTGGTGAAGCCTCACCACATTATTCAAGTGACATTGACACTGTTGTACGTACATTAGACCATTGGCATGTGTTAGTATTGTGTTTTCTGAACTAGCTAATTATCACCTACTCCATTTATCCATCACCATTACTCAGCAGGTTTTATATCACCTTTGAGCATGTGCAGGTAGATTGCCTATAAAAGGCCTGTCTGTGCATGTGCTAAGAAGTGTCACATTTTATGAGCTTTGAATAACACTTAACCTGAGACAGTCTTTGCTCTGTTTTGAAAAGCAGCACTGATAGTTAAGGGAAGCCTTTGGACAGGCTTGTGTGAGGTTCAGTAGTTCAGTGATACTCTGGTGGCAGCCTATCACAGGTTTGTCTCCTCCACCAGTGATTGTCCTTCCCAGACAATTCCCCACACCTGGTGCTGCCAGCGGTGACTCCTTCAGTCCTCTGTTGGGAGCTTACGGAGACGACCTACGACATCGAGACCTACCTCTTGCTGACTCCTGTTCTTTTCAGAATTGGTTTGGGCATTCATTCAGTTTGCTTGTTTCTTTATTTTTGCGTTTACTTCATTTCTTCACCTTTCAAGCAGTGTCTACTGCCTAGTTTTGAGTCAAGCCCAACTATTTGTTGTTCCTTTTCTTTCCAGAATTCCTGGATTCAGCTGGTGTAGAGGGTTTCCACCAGTATTGTTTCAGCATCTACTATTTCTCTGCCATTGCAAACTGTTGTCTGAAAAATTTCTCATGCGCAAATTATTGCTTACTCCTCTGTGTTTCAACGTGGCACGTTCTTGCTCATTTGTGCTTCCATTTTTGGTAAATTCTTGAACGCAAGTTGAACTGTATTATTATTCTTATTTTGCCATTGTTTTCGTCTATATTCATTTTGTTTGTGCTAAACACTGTTGTGATTCCCCTTATTATTTCCCATTTGTCATTCATTGTTATCTTCTACTACACATCATGAACACAAGAAGTGGCCGACCTCGTGGGAAACCCCTTCCCAAAGCTCCATTGTTGGATCAAGATGTCATTCCATTGGAATCCAATTCTTCATTGTCTTCATTATCACCTTCAGAATCATCCACCTCTATTTCCACTGTTATCCCTACTGGTGTTTCTGTGGGAGCTGAAAATGAGCAGCTTGAACCTCTGCCATCTACTCCTCCCAGGGTCAAACCCACTCCATCTCCAGCAGTCACGAAAGCCAAACTGCTAGCTGAAGAACTGAAATCTACGGACATTGACCCATCTCTCTTCCTCCTTTCACAACTGTTTGAGAATCAATTTGCCTCTTCTCGTCAACCTCAACCTGTGTATTCCTATCCAGATCCCACTGACTCTTTGGTGAAATCCATTGGACCTTTGGAACAAGGTGAGGACATATTTGTCTTCTTACATAGATTCGAGTATGGCATGAAGGTCAACACAATTCCTGTCCATTCCTGGTTGAACATTTTGCCAAAGTTGTTACATGGCATCTATAAGGAAGCATACTTTAACAGCATTTCTGAGACCACCTCATTCCAACGTATGAGAACCATCCTCTTAAACACTGGAGGTTACTCCCTGAGTGAATGTCTTAATTCTTTTCCTCTCAAATTCAGGTCAAACGGTTCTAAATCTGTAACTCAATTCTTTAATCATTGGAGGTATAAGTATGATGTAATGTTGTCTCAATTGTCATTTCTTGATTGTTTTTCTGAAGATCAACTCAACCCCATTTCACAAGGTGTAGCAGCACTAGGGGTTATAGCAGGCATGTCCAACGACACTTGCAAGGCAGTACTAGACAGACACCATAACTCTCCATATTCATTTATTGATGATTGTGCGTCATCTTTGTCATCAGCTGACGGTACTTATCAGCACTTTAGCCATTTTTCTGCCAGAACTAACCATCATTACCAAAGAAGTCCAAATTACAGACACAGTTCCAATTATTCCTATTCAGATTCATTCCAAAGACCTCAGTCCAATCATTCTTCTAACCATTACTTTCATCCCCAAACTCATCAACCCCAACATCATTCCCAACATCAACCCCAACATCATCCCCAACATCAACCCCAACATCAGTTCCAAACTTCTCCTACTCCTGTCCCTAGGCGTGACATATCTGAGGTTCAATGCCACAAGTGTAAGGCATTCGGACATTATGCGAACAGGTGTCCTTCCTCTTATCATGCCCACCAATCTCCTCAACCACAAACCCAAACCACTCCTCAAACCACTCCTCAAACCACTCCTCAAACCACTCCCTCTGTCAATGTTCCACGCCCACTTCCCAGAGGTCACAGACCTCAACAACCTAATACCTCTTCACAAATTCCTACTTCCTCATATGCAGTGGGAAAGGCTGAACCCTTACCAGTTGCAGAAACCCCTGAAACATCCATTCTCAACACATTTGATGATGAATTTATCACCCATGGTTATGTTAATAACATTCTGACACCTATTATTGTGGACTCAGGTGCCAAACGTTCCCTTGTATCATCTGACTTTATAACTCACGACCTTACCCCTGTCAAGACTGAATCTCTCTTTGGCATATCTAGTGTTGTTTCCAAGTTTTCTATTTACGAGTTACCAATCGATATTCCAACTATCAAAGGTATTGCCAGTTTTGCAATGTGTCCTACTCTCCCCCAAAACACTGTTCTATTGGGTGTAGACTTTGGTCAAGACAAACTTTTGGAATTACTCAACTCCATTAAACTATCACCTAGACCAGTCAATTCAGTAACCAGAGCCATGAATTCAGAAGACCAGTTATCTGTTCAAGTCACTGAAGCATTACATGCCTCAGAAGGTGGTAGCCCACTGCCCCTTGAGGACTCCTGATCATGTCATGGTAGATGTTCCATTAGTAGATTCTGACATCCTAGCTGCAGAGCCTAGCTCTATAGACCGTAGTATTGGTTTCCAGAAGTCTCTTGTTCCCACATCATTTCCTAATCTCACATTTGATGGTGTTACTAGGCAACAATTTAAGGACATGCAAGTTAGTGATGTCACCCTTGCCCCTCTGTGGGAGTTAGCCAGGAAGCATGAAAAGCAATTCTTTATTGTGAATGATCTATTGATGTGTGTTACCTCTACTCTCAATACTGTATCCAGTGCTTTAGTTGTTCCCCAAGATCTTAGGCGTAAGATCTTAGTGGCCGCCCATGATGGGTTGGGCCATGGTGGTGTAAATGTAACAAGGACTCTAATCAACAAGCATTTTACATGGCCTAAGATGTTGAATGACATAAGGAGTTATATACAAGGCTGTCCCAAATGCCAGAAGTTTACAAAGTCTAGTAATACCAAAGTGCCTCTAGTAGAACCTGAAGTTATATCAGAACGTGGTGAGAAAATTGCAATAGACATAGTGGGTCCCTTACCCAAAGCCAAAGGGAATTATAGGTTCATATTTACTTGTATGGAATTAGCTTCCGGGTATCCTTTCGCTATCCCCATAAGGAATTATACTGCAGACACTACTGCCCAATGTTTGCTCAATATCGTATCATTCCTTGGCATTCCTCTCCAGATTTTATCTGATCAGGGTGCGAATTTTCTTTCCAGCACTATCACTCATTTATGTAGAAAATTTGGTATTCACAAAATTCAGACTTCCCCTTACCACCCCCAGTCGAATGGGAGACTAGAAAGATTCCATGCCACTCTCAAGTGTATGCTGTCAAAAGCCTTGGTTGAGAAAGCAGATTGGCCTTCAATGTTGGACTTAATTCTTTATTATGCTCGTAATCTACCAAATTCAAGACATGGTCACACTCCACATGAGTTGTTGTTCCTAAAACCTAACCCTTTCATATTGTCAACCATCAAGTCTCTTTGGCTTTCAGACAACTCATCTGCCGTTAACATTCCCCAGTTCATCTCAGACCTTGACACACAATTTGCTTGCCATGTGCTAAGAAGTGTCACATTTTATGAGCTTTGAATAACACTTAACCTGAGACAGTCTTTGCTCTGTTTTGAAAAGCAGCACTGATAGTTAAGGGAAGCCTTTGGACAGGCTTGTGTGAGGTTCAGTAGTTCAGTGATACTCTGGTGGCAGCCTATCACAGGTTTGTCTCCTCCACCAGTGATTGTCCTTCCCAGACAATTCCCCACAGTATATACAATCTATATGTTCAGCCAGATTCTTTACAAAACCATTACATTATAGAGAAAGCGTAGAAATATTGAAAAGAGTTTGACTAAGGTCAGACTTAATGTTCATTAAAGGTACTCATTATATGAAGAGATTTCTTTGTTTTTCTTATAAGTTCCCAGCAGTTCTGCACACAATGAACCAAACGGTTGCTGATATATCAATATTTACACTGTAGAGTGTGAGATGACAGCCAAACCACCACTACTCTAATAAACATTGTGTTAGCTATCAGCTGTTATACTACAAACACCTTATAGTCAAATAAAGCAGCAGTGACATTCCATGCATATATTTTTGACATTGGAGGCAATTATTTGCTAATTGGCAACTTTCACACTTACCTACATCCCTATTTCTGTAGAATGTAAAAAATAAACAAAAAACAAAAAAAACAAAAAAACAACAACCTAATATGGCTAAATGCCTGGAGATCATTAGTAGAGCTGGTAGATCATTTTACCTTGCATGTTGTTGCAAAACATAAGCTTGTAATTTTTTAACATGAAATGGAACAATTTGGTGTATCATTAAAATAAAAACTATGGACAGACATTTAATTAGCACAATAAATATAATTGCTGTTGTTTTTTATGTAGAAATAAGCATCAGTAATGTAGGAGCTTCAATTGGCTCTCAATCTCGACATAAATACATATTCTAATAGCCAGACTACCAGGAAGAGCACAGTCTCGACTCTTTTAGCGATGCACTTCCAGGGCCTGCCTGACCGCCGTCAAATTGGTTAAAGCGTTTTCATGATTTGACGATGTCGTACGTGACTTTGGCTATTGAAAAGCAGACGAACTTTGTACTTTAGATAACTCACGTAGGTCAAGCTTCTAACATTGAGAGCATTTGAAAAGGGAGCTACTTCTTTTCAGCGCCATATCAAGAGTAATACAAATGGACCACTTCAACCGAAACGAGCAAAGTGTCCAGACTGCTCTCTCTTCAACTTCGTAAAAAAATGGCAAGTGCACTTGCCTTCAGTGTGTTGCCAAAACTCTACTGGAATTACACTTTGACTTCAGTGTGCAGTCTAGCACTTATCTTATGGCGAGAATTATTTATACTAATGGCTACAGCATAAACAAACTAAAATTTGCAAGCTATTTCACTACATTAGTTACATGCTAGATGCTTTAGGTTGATATTCCCTGTAGATGACCTTTGTAATGAACACCTCCTGACATTATACTGTCTATGATGAAGTCGTATTGTATACATTGCTCCTTGCTATATTGCTGATCTTCTGTTAGCATCACTTTGTATAGACAAATCAATACTTAATGAATTTATTTTCAAATAACCAAATCTAGTAGTATTTTTCAGTCATTGTGGTCCAGATTTCTTTATATTTTTCAAGTTTCATAATAATAGTTATAGAAATTTGAAGACCATTATCTTGAAACTTGATATTATACTTTACTTTCTGAATACCCTAGAGATCTTCACTGAAACATCTGTCCATGCCCAAAAAAATTCTCTATTTTCATCAAATTTTAAATCAAGACCTGGTATTCTTGTGTTCCGTTTTAAATTCTCATATCCAAGTATCTGTTCAAACAAAGTCTTTTGACATAATATTCTAATTATTTCGTTGTTGTTGAAATTTTGTTGTTCAGCTGTTGTTGTTTTTTTGTTTTGTTTTGTTTTTTGGTTTCATTGCCACTTTCTATACCATAATCATAAAAAGTAGCATTTTTCTTTGTCTGTACAGCCAATTAATATAGCATATCGAAATTTAACCTGATGTTTCTACTTCTTGCCGAATCCTCCTCAGGCGTCCTTTCTCTGTAAAACAAAATGTTCTTTATTTGATGAAGTAGTAATGTTATTAGCAGTTAGTATCCTTCATCAAATTGCTCCACTCGCACAATTTTCCTTCTCTAGAGATGGAGACAGCAAACCAAAAGTGGAGTTGGAGGGGTGAACTGTCCTGGTGCTCCTGTCCCTCCCCCTAAATATCTATTGTGAGGTGAATACCTTAAGTAGGTGCAGAAATAATAAGCATGAGATTAGGGAAACATTTAACAAGTGTTAAAACTGACCTCGAGTGCACCTGGCTGACTAAGTACTGTAAGAATGAAGACAAAATCTCCAAACGAATTACGATTTTCCTTTTAATACCAGCCATATTAACCTAGAAAAATACCATTTTTATGATAATATTAAACCATAAACTTAACATAACTCACCTGTAATGGTGACAGTCTTGTAATAACCAATTTTCACTCATTTGAAGTTAGCTACTGAGTAACTCTTCTTGTGAAAATGAGAGGTAAATATTTAATGGAAGTAGCTGCAAGTTTCCGGTGAGGTTTAAAAGTCTGCTACCTCCATAATTACAAATTCGCTAATTTAAACTAAAGGAAGGATTTAATATTCCATAGGCTCATCCTCGTCGTCGATTTCCATGGGCTCATCTTCGTCGTCAATTTCCATGGGCTCATCCTCATCGTCAATTTCCATAGGCTCAGGTTCCTCGTATGTGATTTCGTAATCCATTGGTTGTACATCACTGGAAATTGCGCTACTCACAACAACTGATTGCAGATGCACACTGACTTGGCACCGAAATGGAATGCCACTTCCAACAAAGATCACTGTGTTTTAGATCATACAATCCGAAATGAAAATCGTCTAGATTCGCTAAACCGTCTACAAGTTCAGTACGTACTAAACTCGCTTTAGGCGTAAAAATGCTCGCTGCTATGGAGGAGGAAGAGCAGAACGCTAGCCCGGAACGTCCTACACTCCGCACAAATTGCCATGCGCAGGCACCAGTAAAAATTGATTTGAATTGGATTTAGACGGTTAGAAACTGCCAGTGGGATAAATAGTAATGTTAAAAGAAAAGTTTTACATAACGCTAAGCTTCCTTCTTGTGCCACTATCAGCGTAAGGGAAACCTGTTCCACATGTCCCAATGTGATATTGTCCTCTTTCCTGATTATGCATCCACCCCTATCCCCTTCATATACACAACAGCACCCATTTAATGGCTCACTATGAAAGCTAAAATGCACAAGCAAGCCCATCCCAATCCTATTTTTCCAACAAAGCTGGAGTTATAATAGAAATATTTTACACAACTTCTGTATCAGCTAATGTATTCACTCTAACTAATGTTTTGATTTTTTTTATCAGGCTAAAATATGATTCTAAATTTCTAAAAGTGCATATATAATACCTAGCTATAGCTTATATTTAGGAAGTTTAAGGTTTGGATATCTTGTGATCAGCTTCACCAGAACATGAACTTAAAATGTTGAAATCCTTGCATTGAATCTTTTAAATACTCTACACATATTTATATTGGCCTGCAATCACAAATTTTGTTATTAACAAATGAGACATACAGATAAAAAATTTAATCGTAACATTTTAACATAATATTAATTGATGGTATGATTTATTTACAAGATCATGAAGTTTCAACTACATGTAAATTGCATAAAAAAAGAAAAGAAAAGAAAAAAGAAAAAGAGAGAGAGAGAAAAAAAGCAAAAGAAAGCAAATGAAAAAGAGAGAGGAAAATAAAACAGAAAACCTGAGCATATTTATGGGAAGTTTAAGGTTTGGATGTCTTGTGATCAGCTTCACCAGGGCAGAGGCACAGTTTGTTTGTTTTTTAATAATTGGCGAGCGAGCGTAGCGAGCGAGACACTTACAGGGGTAACACAATCGAAAATCGGGGATGTTAGTTTATTTATTGGCGAGCGAGCGAAGCGAGCGAGACACTATCAGGGGTAACGCAATCGAGATTTCGCTATATTTATTTATCTGTTTATGGGGTACGTGAGACCTCTGTTTTCGCCCGCGCTTCTAATTACGTAAGTTAGGTAAAGCGTTCACAGTGCCAGTATTTTTCAATTAACTAGCTCTGAGAATCCTTAGTGGCGGTGGTAAGTCAATGCGCTCTTTGTCATGGTTATAAGCCGTGCGCAACAGTATTTACTTGAAAATACATTGTCCACTAGACTACCGCTAAGGTAAGTCTGTGTAGGTGCATGTCCAGTTGTGTCAAAACATTGTGTGTTACAACCACTACTTAGCTAAAGAATATCACAAAGAAAACGTTTAAATAACGTGTATTGTTTTGTTGTTGTTTTTTTCCTTCAATTCAAGCAGTTGCAGAGAGTTGTTACTATGGCACTGAAATCCCTTTACCGTGTATGCGAAATTTAACAACTGGACCTTATTTTCAGTAGCTTCAGTGTTAGAAGTCAAAATCATTCATATAAAAATAGTATAGTCTTTAGGCTCGCTCGCCATTTGTGCTCAAGCACACCACTAGTTTATTTGTATATATGTATGGACGTACGTAAGGCATTTTTGTACTTTGACCCTCGCGTTTTGTGTTAGTTCGGTTGTCGACCCCGTCCCAAATTGCACTAAACAGAATCCTCTGGTTTAGCGATCAGTACCCGTATCACCCTAGAAATTGAATTGTTTACCGTTTTGAATTCTTTTGCCGGTACAGTTAAAACTTGACAACTTAAGGGACTTCCATTTCTATTCGAGTTAGTGGCGGTGGTAAGTCAATGCGCTCTTTGTCATGGTTATAAGCCGTGCGCACAGTATTTACCTGAAAATACATTGTCCACTAGACTACTGCGAAGGTAAGTCTGTGTAGGTGCATGTCCAGCTGTGTCAAAGCATTGTGTGTTACAACCACTACTTAGCTAAAAAATATCACAAAGAAAACTTTTAAATAACTTGTAATGTTTTGTTGTTGTTGTTTTTTCTTTCAATTCAAGCAGTTGCAGAGAGATGTTACTATGGCACTGAAATCCCTTTATCCTGTATGCTAAATTTAAAAACTGGACCTTATTTTCAGTAGCTTCAGTGTTAGAAGTCAATAAAAATAGTATAGTCTTTAGGCTCGCTCGCCATTTGTGCTCAAGCACACCACTAGTTATTATTTATATTATTATTTATATTATTATTATTTATTATTAGTATATTAATATTACTTTGTATTATTATTCAACAGGAGCGAGTATTCTAGCGAAGAACAATATCGCCTCCTATACAGTCTCATATCGCCTCCTTTACAGCAGTTTACAGATTGTAGCATGAGTTGAACTTTGAACTCTGACACACGTGGGGACCTTGACAACCGCGTTCAACGTGGAGGAGAGCGAGCGAGGTGGAGAGTAGGACATGTCTACAGTTGTTCCTACGCTGTGCTGGATACCTAAGGGGGTTGCAAAACGAACTCCAGATAAAGTATAAATTACAGTATTGATTTTACTAGCTAAGTAACGAAGGGAATACCTTATTTTGTAGGTAGAATTATCCAAAGAGGAAGTTCAACAGTATTTAGAAGCAGCTCAAGACCAGCTCAAGTTAGCAAAATTCCACTTGATCGTCATGCTGGTATCCAAGTGTGTGTTATATACAACTGAATCTGACAGTAGTTGTTAGGGGGTATGTCCACACTAAAATTACATATCCTAACATCTTGACCCATCCCTCTTTCCCCACCTTTTATACGTTACTGTGAAAAAAAGCTTTTTATGTTCTCACAGGAAATAGACCTCTATAGCAGCCCAGTCAGCATTCAGTCGCAACAATGCTGCCCAAAAACACATGGAACCAACTCCCTCCCCCACCCACCCAAAGGCATGACGCATTAATTTATTAATTTTTAACCCTCAGCGTGCATGCATGAGAGGGTTATAGCAGTTGACCTGTCTGTCTGTCACACTCTGATTTTGGAGATAACGGACAATTAACTGCTGATTTAGGTATGAACTTACTCGGAACCAATTGTGCTACTTTTTTTTTTTTAATTTCAGGCCGATTTTTGTGAAAACACAAAACTGAGCTCTGCGTAGGTATGTTTTGTGGGTAACACCCCCTATTGTCACATTGTAATCACGCAAGTAAATAATTTCTTTCTGCCCATGGTAGTTTTGCTGTATGCGGGGAAGTTTACAGAGTGCTGTAAGAGGTTCACATTGAAAATATTTACCAGTGAGTGTGCTGACCAGTTTAGCTTCTCTTGTGAAGACAGCATTTATAGCTACTGTTTTAATTGCTTGAGCTATATTGACACCTGATTATTATAGCCAATAAATGATTCTTTTTGGTCTAGGATGATTTTGTAAAAGTTAGCTAGTGTATAGTAGCGCTGGGGGTTCACACCTTTGGTGCTTCATTCCAAAAGTAGTATTGACATCCCCCTTAGACATCTAGACCAAAGTTAAGTAGAAGTTGGCTTCTTCTTTTCTTTCATTCTTTCTTCCCTTTTTTATTTTTTATTTTACTATTTTTATTTTTTATTTTTTATTATTATTATTTATTTTTTTATAAATTTTTTTTGTTTTCTAATCTAGGTCCCTTGGTATAGGTGCAGACGAAGGCAATGGCGACTATGAAGGAAGAATGTCACCGACGAATGGTAGAGAAAGTACTGGGGAGGATGGAGACAATGAACAAACTATAGAAGAAATGTATGGCTTGGACCACTACGATAGTGATGATGAGGAAGGTATGGAGGGCGGGTTTAGATGGAGGCGGACAGAGTGCATGAGTTCACAAGGTTATGTCTGTCTGAGCAGGTTGACTAGTTCACTAGGATTCTTTTATTGTGTTGTGGTGTATGAGCTGATACTGTTTTTCAATAGTAAAGTTTAATAAGGAAAAACAATTTTCAAAAATGTGTGAACATTTTAAGTTATATTTCATTTTGTAAGGACATTTCAGCAAGAATTGTAATTTTAAAGCAAGTTCAGACTAAATGATGCTATTACCCATTCATGTAAAGCTCATGAATTATTCATGAATGCACAGCGTCGGTCGCTGATGTCATCGTCGTTACTGACACACAGGCGTATTATTATATGGATAATCAATTTTTTAACGGAGAATCAAGAATAGTCTAACGCTGAGAATTCTCGGCTTCCACCAGTCAAAAGGGTTAATATTCTTGTAGTTATTGTTCAAATTAGATACACATTAGTAAATCTCACTGTAGCTAAGTTCTTGGTGACATTAAGGCTACTGAAGTATTGAGGGAGCTAATATAATGGTGCCATAGTGTTGTGTGTGTGTGTGTGATGTTGTTGTATATTAAACAAGTTGTTCGTCTTCAGAGGTGGTCAACTAAACACACATAAAAATCAGAATTTTAACCTGTAATGATGTGTGTTAGACTAGTTAGTTGGCATGTGTAGGTTTGGGTTTTAGTTTTTATTTGCACATGTATGTATGTGTCAAAATTAATGATTATTTTTGTACGTGAATGGGTGTGTGTAACTGCACACATGTTTAGGTGGGGAGAAGGTGTCAGGTGCCGGTATGGGCAGCAACCTGGCTGGTCTCACCTACTATCCCTCCAACAATGAAGACCCCTACATTACTCTCAAGAACCAGGTGGGTGTGGCTTATGCCAGGTGGGTGGAGTTAACAATTATGTGATATAAAGGGTGTGGGTGATGTGCTTCACGATGATGCTTACTATAGGATCTTGGTATCATGTGAAAAATAGATCTAGATTTTATTTTTGTATGCAGTGGCATAGGAAAAAAGTGGGAGCCACCCCTTATAATTTTGGTGCACAATCTAAAGAGTACATGAACACCTTTGAACCATGCGTACGTGCCCTTGGAGCCCCTCCCCCCAATACCGTAACATATTCCTACACCTGTTGTTCATGAATTCTGAAAGTCTTGGCCTACTAGTTAAAACTGGGCGGTATACCGATATGTAGTTAATACCAACTATTTCGTACAACACTGTACTATATATATATCGAGCACACACAAATACCGAATTACCGACTGCTTGCATTCTGCTTGCAATTAAATTATGTATGCCGGTTTGAGGCAGGTTTTTTTTTGTTCTGAATGTGCAACAATAGCAGAGTTTGCAAAAGTGCAGAGGAAGAAAGGCACAGCACAGCACAGCAGTGCTGAAGCAATTGTGCGTGGACATTAGTACTGTTGTTGGCCAGTTCTATTGCTGCTAAGCACGGTAACATGGTGGTGCAACTCTAATTAATAATTAAATATTTCAGTTCCCTTCCCACCTTCTGTTTGTATCGTTGATGCCTAAATACATAGCTTGATTCGATTGGATACCGTCATGATGATGATGATGATGATGTGTGTGTGTGTGTGTGTGTGTGTGTGTGTGTGTGTGTGTGTGTGTGTGTGTGTGTGTGTGTGTGTGTGTGTGTGTGTGTGTGTTCTTCTTAGCATGTGGATGAGGAAGATAAAGAGGATTATGAGGTCCTTCCAACAGACAACTTGTTAGTGGTGGGCAGGGCAGAAGAAGACTTTAGTAGCATAGAGATACATGGTAAGGGGACACCATTTCATTGGACTGAGATATTGATGTACGGATGTACTATTATGGGATGTATGTCTGTGCAGTGTTTGGAGAAGAAGATGACCACTCGTACAGTCACCATGAGATACTCCTCACTGCATTCCCCTCTTGCTTTAGAATGGTTGGACTATGATCCTGAGCAACCACATCAAAAAGGTACTGTATGGTGCAGTTGCATGCATTAAGTATAGTACATGTATTTAGAATTGACGACCCCTTTCCCACAAGCCCAATGCATTACACACATACTTAGACTAAAGCACATCGTGAGAATTTGGACTTTGGTAATGCAGACAAAAGAAATTTACCGTAACAACTGGCAAGGGAATTCAGTACATACGTGTTTGCAGCATGATGTTGACTATACATAATAGGTAACTACATAGCTGTTGGCACCATGACCCCAGTGGTGGAGGTGTGGGATCTGGACACCATTGATGTGCTGGAGCCAGTGTTCTGTCTAGGAGATGTGGAGGGAGTCCCTACAGCTACTGCTACTAAAGATAAGAAGAAGAAGAAAAAGAAACAGAATGAAAAGGTTAGTTGATCTCATTATATTGTGTAATGAAAAGAGTTAGGAGAGTGAAAGAGATATAGAAGTACGTTTCTGTTACTTTGAATAAGCGTGAGTGACTGCTATGTCAGTGTAACTAGTGATTGCAGTGGGGTAGGGTTCTGGAAAATATTTTGTTCCAAAATATATTGTTGAAGGTAATAATAAAAATTATAGAAGATAAAATAATGTAGCCATATTCAGTAGCAAGTTAGTGTTGTGTAGCAAGTTAGTGTTGTGTAGCAAGTTAGTGTTGTGTAGCAAGTTAGTGTTGTGATTATTTTATATGTTAGTATGTATATATAATTTGCAGTGACAGTAAACCACACATGTTTGTAGCATGTATGTCAGTCTAGTTAGTTTCTACAGACTAGGCAAACTTAACATATTCTAAGTTTCTACTGGTGACATAAAACACAGAGAGAAATAGTGAGCTCTCACAATGGAGCTTTTATCATAAACTCATAAAATATACTCTATCTGACCAAGTCATGCACATGCTGTTGTGTCACTTCCACATACTTCGATCTAGAAAATTTTGTTGGTGGAGGGAGAACAAGGTTCAAACAATTACACTAATATACTGCCCTACAAGTATATACATACCTATAAAGAGAACATTTCCAGTTATTCATAGAGAAGGGAGTGTGGAGGAAACCTAAGCGAAAGTCCCCCCCCCCCCCCCCCCCCCCCCAATAATGATTTGCCAATGTATTGTGTTTAAATCAGCTACAATATTGTAATAACCACAAAAAAGTGACCATTGCAATACATTAAAGGATGACCTAGTGATTATTCTGATGCTATTTGTCTTATAATTCAGTAAAAATATTTCTTATATATATTTTTTGTAACCTTCAATGGCAATTCATTAGTCATATCAAGTTCTGTTATGTAAGCTTTCGTAATCTAAATAAAAACTTATCTCTCAGGTGTAGCTAGACCAACTTGAAAGCACAATATATCACTTAGTTAGAATGTCTCTAACAAATTCCACAGAAGGCACCAGAACTTTTTAGTTTCTTGTAGGATCTCTTGGAGCTGTGGTACCTTATCCAGTGACTTGGACTGATCCATAACCTTTTCCCATTTCTTGAAGATATCTTTAGTGAAAAATAGCCTACTTTGGCAATAGCTCTTGTGGATAGTTTTGACTTTCTTGGTAAACGAACAAAAAAAAAAGTAACTCAGTTTATTTAAACTCAAGAATCCCCCCCCCCCCCCTAAAATATATCCTGTATGAAATTCTGCTATGATTTATATGGCTCATCGTGAATCCTCCAACCCTCCTCACAGCTGCCATTGTATTCGCACCTACACGGAAACTATGGCCCAAGGAATGACCTGGGTCAACCCACACTCCCTCCAGTGCTCCTCACTGCCTTGACAAGGTGCTGTATGGTAAGGGGTTTACCATTTTTTAAACAAGTAGAGTTGTTCACTGCTTACTACTTCTCTCTGAGATGGCAGACACTGGACGTACGTAGTTCTTCACCGATGAACAGGAGATGTCATGTCGGAAGGAATCGGTCTTCGACAACTTTCAGCCACGCCTCCATGAATGTGCTGGGTTTGACAAGTCATCTTAGTGAGATATGTATTGCACCAGGAGGGGCCGGTGGACGCATTGTAAGCGTCACCGTTATGACCATTAACTCCCAGATCCACATAAAGCCACAGTAAGCTGAACAGAACATCAAGATGTCTGGTTCATTGGCCTTTGGGTCTCATATTGACTCGATTTTGTACAGCAAGTCCAGTGTTATTGATCAGTGTAGCTTTTGCTTGGTGACACCAGCTACGCCCTTGGCCCACTTTACTGCAGGTATTAGTACTACCAGTAACTTTGCAGTAGAGCATGCCTTCAAATATCTTCTCATATACCACATGCATAAAGTTTGTTCTCTACCTAAACAGACTCTATCTCTCATCTCCCATCTTAAACCAGTGAAAGACTCAGAAGTCGTGTACGACAGCAACTTGAACAATATAAAATACATACATAGCTGTGGAAGGAACATACGTAACTAGGAAATGTTTGTTTGAAGAAGTCCTTGAAAATTATCATAGGATAGACAGACAAATTGCATGTTAAAGATTTAAACAATACTCTTTTCTTTACTCTAATATTCTCCTTTTTTCCTATGGTATTCTTGATTACACAAAGAAATATTTTAAGCTTGGATGAGAGTATATACTGCATTGAATGGAAGAAAATGGGAGAGAAAGAAAATTTGCCCACCAGAAGTCTAGAGTGGTTATGCTCTGTGTTTTTTGTTGTCGGCGTGCTAATATTGCAATCGATGGTTATGTTTGCATACAGAGCCTGTTTGGGATATGGGATTTCTTGGTTGATAGCAATTAACACTTTCCATCACCTTGCCTTAGGTTGCTATGAGTCTCCTTCCTCACAAGCACTATTGAATAACAAGTCCCCATCGACAGGAAACAGTCCATACTCTAGCTACACATTGTATGGTAAGCATCTCTTCACCAGCTGAAATAATTGGTGCACAATTAATTGTACATATCTGCTCAGTGAGGGGGCGAGATTTGTGACGCATGTATACATACTACTAGTTAATTATTAAAGTGGTTAACACTTGTCAACTTCATTTAAAGTGATAGGATTGGTCTGGACTTACTCCTGCAGCTATCACCAGACCAAGTGGCTCCATGCCAGAGAAGCTTTCTCTGCCAGGGACCCACACCACTTACCAGTTGCCTATTTGATTGCATACATGCTGATGCTGTGAACCCTTCGAACCTGCTTAAATCCCTCCCTCTACTCCACAGCTCTAATAGCCGAGTTGGGGTCCCCTGTCTTTCCTAGGGCTATGGGGACCCCCAATGAGGCACATAGTCTTAGAGCCACATTTAATGACTCAGCACACTGAGAGGAGTGTGGCACACCAAATAGCAGGAAATTATCCAGGTAATTAATACCACTGGCCTCGCCCCTCCTTCATAATTATCCGCAGAAGTGCATCCGCCACCGTATTATACAGCTTGGGCGCGGACCTGAGGCCAAAAGGTAGAACCATGTCCACATAAGTATGACCCCGCCATCTCTTTCCCAACAGGGTGCAGTCCTCTGGGTGTACCGGGACAGTTCTGAATGCCCCAGACACATCGAACTTGGCCAGTTGAGCATTCTGGCCTAGCTCCAGTGTTCTGCAACAGGCGGCATACACCGATGTATACTGGAGACCACACATCTCTCCACTCACTCCATTGTTGACACTGCACCCGGCGGGATGGGAGAGATCAACGATCAGTCACCTTTTCCCGGTATTGTGATCTTTGGGAACCAACCCAAATTGATTGACTAGAATCGACTCGGCTACAGCTGTGTCAATGGGTCCCAGAATCCGACCAGCAGTTAACTCTGTGGTCACAAAACCATCAATCATGTCTGGTTTCTCACTTGCCAACTGCATGTTAGCAGTTTCACTCTCACATGTGGCGGATCCATAGTTGAACCTGATTCTGAAGCCTTCGCTGATACCCTTTACCAGGTATGCCCTGGTCGGGGTGCCTCTGCAGTATCCGATCCCACACCCTTGCAACCATCGGCATCACGATTTGGGTTCACCCGGGAACAGTTTATAGCACAGCCGGGGGTGTGGCCGGCTGTTTGCTGTCTAGGGCCAATAGGTGATTCATGTACCTGTATGTACATACCTCCTGACACTCCTGCAATGAATAACATGTGTCGATTGGTAAGGTATTCCCCTTAAAAAACAACAAAAACAACAAAAAACAAGCACAAAAACAAACAGCCCCTCATCTATAGGCATGGCCACACCCCATTTGTATCTCAGTCTATCATAGCCCAAAACTGACCAACTATGTATTGTATCATGTGCAACAACACTGGAATGATCAATAATAACAGCCATAACACTTGGATGACAACAATAACCAACACTGTAAAGCTAATAAAGACCAGTTCAAATGTAATAAGTCCCTCTGACTTGTCGGCTTAACAGCGGCTGGACCTGTGATTGTCCACTTGAGGCCCTTCCAATTGTGCAGCGCAGTGCTTTCTGGCATGATCTCCCCCACAACAGGAGCAGCAGTGGGCGAGATGGCATGGCTGTGACACACACTGCTTGCCATTGTTCCAGGAAAAACACACCAGGATCCTGTGCTGCTTGGCTTTGGGTGCTGTTCTTGCAGGACTCACTGAAGGTGTCCAACAGACCCTGCTTCGGCCAGTGGCAGATTGTGACGCCTGAGTTGCCAGTTTTTCCCAGTTTGCTGGTGTGGTGTGCTGGTCACACCCACAGAAAGCAGTGGCGCTATGGGGGACATTAGACAGTTATTATGTCCTGCCAGGACCGCACATCATCTGGTTGGTGGAAGAGCTAAGATGTGGCCCTACGTCACAGCTTCTCATCAATGGTGGAAGCAGAATTCAAGCTCAACCAGTGCCTGTTTACCCAGTCAATGATGGAAAGTTCAGAAAATCCTGCAGAGGCCTTCCCCGGCTGGTCCTCACTTCTTGAATTCCTCATGGAGGGCATCCTGAGATAGTTCTCCCATGTCCACAAACTCCCCAGACAGTATTCTCTTGACCAGCCGTGGTTGGACAGTGGGGAGTGTGACTCCCATTGAAAACTTGTGGTACTGTTCAACCTTCTCACTCAATGGGGAACCACCGGACTTCTTCTTGGGAACACTTGCCAACACCTGGTCTATCACACTCACGGGCAGCCCAAGGCTTGCCACTGCACCGGCCTCCACAAAGCCCAGACATGCACCTGTAGGGAATACCACAGGAAGGTACCATCAACAGTCACACTTACCAACTCGGCCTAACACAAGCGGAGCCACGCTAATTGCAACGAGCCACACGTCTGCTAACCAATACACACTTACACTACAGGCGACGTGCCTGCCTATCCAACAGAATCATGTTGCAGGCCATCTTCCTGCCTTATATTTATACTACAGGCCACATGCCCACTAAGTAACACAAACTTACACTGCGTACCACATGCCCATGAACCCACGCAGCCTCAAACTAAAGGCCACATGCCCACTAAGTAACACAAACTTACCTGCGTCCACATGCCCACGAACCCACGCAGCCTCAAACTACAGGCCACATGACAGCATATCAATACAGCTTTAAACTGCAGACAGCATGCCAGCCTAATAATACAAGCTTACACTGCGGCCACGTACCTGTAAGTCAATCCAGCCTTATACCGCAGGCCGCATGCCTGCCAACATATTACTACAGGCTACGTGGCAATAATGCATATTACAAATGGTGAGAAATTATTGTTGTAAATTTCGATTTTTAGTTTAAAGTAGGTGTGGCCTAATAATTGAAGGGGTGTGGCTTAAAAGAGGGCAAATAAGCATTGCTTAGGGCAAATGCCATATCACTTCAAAAAATGAAGTGTTTGTGGCAAACTATAAGGGAGATATGTATTTTTTTGTACAGTTACTCCTTTTTGATTAAAATATACTCCCCGTAATTCAGTATTCAATGAGTTAAGTATAGCCTACTAGCAAAGGTTGAACAAGCTCATCTATCAAGGATAATCGAAACTGACGTTTTTTTTTTTGTAGAATCAGGATTATTGATCTTGTAAATGACAGAGGCATTCAAAATACAGATGTCGATCAATCGCCATAACAACTTCTTCCACCACTTTACTGTCTTTCTTTTAGTAAGTGAATGATAAGATAAATACTGATCAGTTATGTCCACGCCATTCATATTTTGATTGTATTCTACAATTGCTGTTGGACAAGGAATAGGTTCTTTATCTTTCCCTCCCCTGGGACGTTTTTGAACCATTTCAATAGATGCACTGTGGATAGTACTTAGAAAAGTAACATCCCGCCTGTCATGCCAATACTGCAGCAGTAAAGCATTTGTAGGTTGCAAACTTATATTGAGGTCTTTTCAGAGAAAGATGCTTCAAAGCTGTAGGAAAATGCTTCCGATTAGTACGGATGGTTCCATAAGCATACGTTCCATTGTTTTTTTAAATCCTGGTACAATAGGGGGCTAGTATAGAAGTTATCAGTGAAGAGTGTATGGCCTTTGTTGAGATACTCTTCCATGAGTTTCATCACAGTTCTGTGAGTACTACCGCGATTATCAGAACTGTCAGTGTCATCAGAAGTGCTACCAGTGTATACATGTACATCATAGGTAAGGACATATCCAGTAAGGGATTCCGAATTCACAAAAATTTTGATTCCCCATTTAGTTGGCTTTTTAGGGATGTACTGCAAAAAGTACACTCGGCAACGAGTACCAACCATCATTTCGTCTATTGCCAACTCTCGCTTTGGCTGGTAGGACTTACAAAAGGTTTCTGATGTTTTATCAATCAGGGGTCGCACCTTGTATAGAGGGCCATATCCACTTTCTCCCTTCTTTTTCTGCTTTGTACCATCAACTAAATGTAAATACCTTGAGATCTTGAAGAGCCGGTCACGTGACATGATCGCAGGAAACCAAAGTATGCAAGAGATCGAACTGGTAGGCCAATAGTCATGCACTCTCGGCAGACGAATGATTCCCATAGCAACATTGATGCCAATAAAGGCAAACAGTTCTTCCTTTGAAATGTCAAAAGATTCATCACCCTTTTGAATAGCTGATAGCCTTGTCTGTTCAAGAATAGCTTCAAAAATGGGATCAGTTACAAGCAAATTGAACATTTTCAGAGGTGTTTTCTCTCGAGTTGTTCTAGGAGCAGGACCAGTGGGTTGGGTAAAAGCTGGAAGTAGCCTTCAAGTTCCTGGCGAGGTTTAAACGTCTGCCACCTCCGTAATTGCAAATTCGCTAATTTAAACCAAAGGAAGGATTTAATATTCCATAGGCTCATCCTCGTCGTCGATTTCCACGGGCTCATCTTCGTCGTCAATTTCCATGGGCTCATCCTCATCGTCCATTTCCATAGGCTCAGGTTCCGCGTATGTGATTTCGTAATTCATTGATTGTACATCACTGGAAATTGCGCTACTCACAACAACTGATTGCAGATGTACACTGACCACTTGGCACTGAAATGGAATGCCACTTCCAACAAAGATCATTGTGTTTTAGATTATACAATCCGAAATGAAAATCGTCTAGATTCGCTAAACCGTCTACAAGTTCAGTACGTACTAAACTCGCTTTAGGGGTAAAAACGCTCGCTGCTATGGAGGAGGAAGTGCAGAACGCTAGCCCGGAACCTCCTACAATCCACGTCCACGACCCCTTCCTCGTCCTCGTGTGGTAGCAAGTCTAGATACCTCTTCATCTGACGAAGCATCATCTGATGGCACATTCTCCTCACTTTCCATGGAGCTTTCATCATCACTGCCTGAAATTCAGACCATCATGAGTCAATAAACTAGCAAGCTAAGCTAAACAACTCACTGTTGAAATCTGGATCTAGTTGAAGCAGGGAGTCTCTCTCAGATGGTATATAATTTGGTAGAGTAGAAAATTATCATGAAATATTAATCATCTATCAGTAGTTAAGCACAAATACATTTAATTCTTGCAATGCACACTTCCTTGAACATTGTGACAAATCTTTACATCCACATTTTATCAGATTCTGCTTGCTTTGGCTGCTTCTGGCAGAAGAGTCCAAATTGACTTCACTTTTGTCATCATTCTTTTTCCAACCATATTCTTGGGGTGAAGGCATATTCAGTACTTCTGACAAGCTAGAATCACAAACTTGCCTGATATATAGCTCCGAGTGAGTGTTGAAAAAGTGCTTTATTGGTTTCATATTTCTAGATAGTTTTGATCGGGAAAACTTTAAATGACAAGCCTTATGCCATTTAGCTTTATTTTGCATTAAGATTTGGGCTGTGACATCATATTGAAATGATAATTCTACAGGCAATGTATTAAGCTGACAAAATTCATCCACTATTTTGATCAAGCTGTCGTATACTTCCAAGCCATTGCTTTGAAGACTATTAGCGGGACAACACAGCTCACCACCACCACCTACCCCACTGATCACACACAAACACACACACACACACACACACACTCCAATTTTCTCTGCTCTCCATTTCATTCATATGAAGCCTAGACAACAGCAAATCTTACCAAGATTATTGAGCTATACAAACCTCACTTACCAGTGCTGCTGGCTGCCCTGATAATTTTTGGCCTTTAGCTACTTCCGGAGTGAGCCTCCCTACTTCTGCAGTGTTTATTTATCCTCTACTTCAAGTATTCTTTGTCTCTGCATTTTTATAAATTTCAAAGTTAGATTACTGTAATTATTTAGGATGGATATTAACAAAAATTCAACATAATTTATCAGCATAATTAATAAAAAAAAAAAAAGATTACATAGCTTGGAATGTGTGATAAGTTATTGGAGTTGTTGTTTATCATGGATATTGTTCTTTGATGTGTTCATAAATTGTTAAGAAAGGGTCCTGAGCTTTGAACTTTCTTCTCCAGAGGTATTCCGGTAAATAGGTCTGGAAAAGCTCCTCACTGGTGTTGTCAACCCCTTGCTTCCTCATCATTTTCTTTACTTGTGACCAAGTACTCTCTATATTTTGAGTGTGTGCACCAGTTACAGGATCAACAAAATTTATTGTGTGATTCACTGATTGGTGTGCCATGCCCAAAGAGGGTATCCTTGAATAAGCTCTCCACTCATCGGAAATAACAGTAGTGCCTGGCCTTACATACATCTGAATGATGGGTAATAGTGTTGCAGCTGATCTGTCATTCACTTCAACCATAAAAACATCATTGGTACCTCTCTCTACACCGCCAAACACCCAGTGTCCTTCCTTATATCTTCCTCTGTTGTACTTTCTCTTGCCAAACTTTGACTCGTCGATTTCAACGACTTTTCCAACACCACCAACTACAACTGGGTGATCTAGGAAGTACTGTGCACATTCGTCCCTGGGAAAGTTATACCAGTCTACCACAGTCCTTGATGAATGACCAGTTTCATGCATGGCTCTAGTTACACTAGCTCCATTGGCCCACCAATAACTAAGCTCTAAGATTTCATTCAATTTCAGGTGGCTTCCTTTAAAAAAACTCCCATCCCTCATAGATATGATGCTTTGACAACCACGTTTAGGACATCTCCAACAAAAGGAATCTTTCCTTTTAACAAAATGGCAAGAAGAACCACATTTACCACAGTCCACACTTATCCTTAAATTTCCTTTGCTCTTAAGCCAGTATATGGAGGATTCCTCATCTTTTGTTATGGTTAAGCACAAATCCCTAAGCCTGAGCATCCCTTACAAACAAAACACTCAACACTCCTTGTTTAAAAAACTCAACAATCCTTGTTTCCATGGAATGGTAGGCGCAATACTTGTTTCCATGGAACGGTAGGCGCATATTCAGACTGCGCCGCGCGCGTTTGTCGCGCGTCAATGTAGTACCTAAGTAAAACGTAGCCGTTATAGTAGTTAGTACTAGAGGTAGGGTAACTCACAGTGTAAGGTTGGTTGTAGGGGCTACCCGCACCTCCAGCTGATATTTTAGCAGCTGCTCTAATCCAGTTCGGCAGGGGTACAGTAGCGGTCATAAAAAAGTTTCGAATTCCGTACCGTAGAACGGTCAAAAAATTGCCGTTTCCAAATAGATTTTAAACCGTCGACTTTCCGTTGAACGATAGTCGCGTTCCGACGGAACGGCATTACCGTTTAATAGCGTGAGGTCGCGATTTACTCAATACACGCGACGACTCCGCATTTAATTATAGTTCGCAAATTGCCGTGCCGCAGTCATTATTATCAAGTGTGTGTTTCTTTTGTGAGTAGCTCTCAACTAACATTTCTTGTAGCAATGGTGTTCACTCCCTACAAGAAACAGAGCATTCTTTTTTTTTTAAAGGGTGCAACTGTGCTAGAATCAAGATGCTTTTGGAGGAGGAAGGGATGGTTGCAAGTGAGCAAGGCATTCGCAAGTTTTTGAAAACCTACAAGCCAACAGGTTAGTATTAAGTAAGCTTTTTATAACACTTTAGCTCTTTTTTTACTATTATAGTACAAAAGTTTAATACACTGAAACATAAGTCACATAATCTCTTTACAATCAGTTATCAATATGTCAGTATGAATTTTTAATCCTAGCATTCCATTTGAATTTTCGTTAACTCTTCTCTGCCCCCTCCCCCTCACATCCCACCATAAAAAGCCATATTAATTTTTTTATTCCAATGTATGCATGTAGCTGTAATGTATGATTTTGGTTTAAGGATCAATTGCGAAGCTTCCTGGAAGTGGGAGAAGGTTGAAGATAACTCCCGACATACATATTAGGAATAGTGGAGGGATCAATTGCGAAGCTTCCTGGAAGTGGGAGAAGGTCGAAGATAACTCCCGACATATTAGGAATAGTGGAGGCCCAGATGAGACATGATGATGAAACCTCTGCATACCAATTGCATGGTATGTTGAAGTCCAAGGGATACTCCCTATCAGTTCGAACAGTTCTCCGCTGCAGACGATTCCTGGGATGGACATTTCGGTAAATTCACACACACAGCCTTTTAAAAATTCCAATATGTATTATGAAATAGCAATTATACACATTCTGATTGCGTTTAGTGGAAGTTGTTCATACTGCCAGATGATTCGGGCAGCGAATAAAGTTAAGAGGTTGGATTGGGTTACTGAGTACATCCACGAAGCAGAGACTGGGTTCAGGGATGTCATCTGGACTGATGAATGTACTGTGCAACTTGAAAGTCACAGAAGATTTTGCTGCCGAAAAATCGGAGAACTACCACGAAACAGCCACGGTAATTACACTGAGAAATGAACTAAAGCGTTGTTGTTTTTTTTAATTTGTTAATTAATTTTTTTTAGAGCCAAGCATCCAGTGAAGGTGCATGTATGGGGAGGGATATCATGTCGAGGTGCTACTGCGCTGTGCATATTTGAGGGAATTATGGACAAGTCCCTGTACACTGAAATCTTGGAGAAGACACTTCTTCCATTCATTCATGAAGTATATCCTTTTGGACATCGCTTCATGCAAGATAACGACCCATGCCCCTGATTATGCAATGCATGACCCTATGTGGATGCACTTCGCAGCTATTTTGCTGATCTTATTTTTGCATACGTCGTTTGTCTTGCGTGCAATGTGTGATCATACAGCATGGTTGCATGCATGCAGTTATATCTGTGTAATTTGAGTCACACATTTAGTGAGGGAGCATTATAGGGTAAAGTATCGTCACACATTTTTAACTGGTAAAGTATCGTCACGTGGTCTAGCCGTTACGGTATTGCTATGGCTCAATAGCTGGTAAAGTATCATCACTCGGCTTCCCAGTACAGTATCGTCACACTGTTAACTGGTAAAGTATTGTCATACTGTTTAACCATTACTGTATTGCTACTCATATAGCTGGTAAAGTATCACTCAGCTTCCCGGTACAGTATCGTCACAGTTTAAATAGTAAAGTGGCACCACTCTCATGTGCAACAGAATGGAATGCACAAGTTGGCTAAAGAGATGGTATAGTCCATATGTCTCAACTGCATCTGTATGCCCATAGTTAGTGTTGTATCAGACATGTATATTAGTGTGTGTGTGTGTGTTTGTATTTCCTCAGTGTGCAGATGAAGGAGGTGCAGGAGGTCACAGTGATGCTGTGCTTGGTATATCATGGAACCCCACCATCCGCAACATTCTAGCTACTGCCAGTGCGGACTACACTGTGAGAGTGTGGGACTTGGCCTGGCCCAAGACCGTGCTGGTGTTGCCCCATTCTGATAAGGTACATATGTATGTATGTATGTGAGGTGGTAGGGACTGTAGTATGCATCAATTGGGTACAAGATCAGAAGATCTTGAGATTGATGTGAAGTGAAATTGGGGCTGTGATTATTTTCGTTTGCATATCCTTTTCTTCCTGTTCATATATTATGTACATATTGCTGTATGATTTAACCAAGTTGTGTTGTGGTTTGTTTCAAGTTGACAAAAATTTTATAGCTGGTACAATGGCGCTGAGGGTTCACACCTATTGGTGGTTCACAATAATTGTGTGACATAAATTACTTGCGGACCAGCTATTTTATGGTTTAGTTTTTGTTTTTGTTTTTGTTGTTGTTGTTGTTGTTTTTTTGTTGTTGTTTTGTATAATTTGCATGTGTGTATATTGTTTAGGTTCAGTGCTGCAAGTGGCATCCATTTGAGGCACAGATTCTAGCCACTGGAGCATATGATGGGTCAGTACAGTTCACTTCAACTTAATCATGCACACTGCACACATATAGATAAAGGCCTCTTACTATTCAGTTATGTGTTGTATGTAGGATAGTGCAGCTGTTTGACTGCAAGACATCTGAGGTCAGTTTTAATGCAACTCCGCAATTTGGGTTGGGTGTGAAAGCGTTAGACGTGCTTGATGTAGAATACATTGTGTGTGCTTCCTTTTTTCTTTCTTTTTTTGTTGTTTTTCTGTCTTTATGCATAGTCAGCTATACAGAGTTGGAATGTGAATGGAGAAGTTGAGAAACTCATTTGGAACCAGTTTAAGCCTGAGCAGCTCTTGGTAAGACTCAAAGAGTGATTTTCAATCAGAAGTATATATATACTGGTGGTGTGCTTGAGCACAAATGGCGAGCGAGCCTTAAACTACACTATTGTTAAATGATTGATTTTAACAACTAACACTCAAGCTACTAAAATAAAGTCCAGTTTTTAAATGTAGTTTAACGTAGTTAAACGTAGTTAACGAAGATGTAGCCCACGCATCACACGCGCCCAGGAAAAGGTCGGCAGAGGACCTGTGAGTACGGCGACCATGCGCTAAGCGGTCACACGTGAAGCAATGGCACCCGGGCACCAGTATATTAGTCCTGATGCTAGCAGCTACTGATAGCCACTGTTCTCAGTCCCACCACCTCCCCATTTCAAACCACCTAATTAAGGATAGCTAGAAATACTCCATCCAATTCTTTGGATGTGATTTGAGCTGGGGGGACTCCGGCGATGCAGGGCAATTAATGCTAATTGCCACTGACCTGCCGAGTCTCTCACCCCCAAGGCCACACAGGGGGGTGGGTCCAAGGTCATACCGCTGCCTCACGCAAGGAGCATGCGCACACATGACTGCGGGCTCACATCAGCTCAGACTGCCAATCTGTAGTTTAGGAGGACGACAGCAGGTAACCTTACCAATAAGGCGAATTGTAGTTAAATTACGTATATGCGGTAAAGGGGATTCAATGCCATAGTAACCGCTCCCCGCAAATGTTTGAATTTGAAAAAGAAGCAACAAAATCAAGTCACGTTATTAAGATTTTTCTTTGTGATATTCTTAATAGTAGTTGTAACGCACAATACTTTCACACAACTGAACATACCTACACAAGACTTACCGTCGTTGTTCGTCTAGTGGACAATGAATTTTCAAGTAAATACTGTTGCGTAGGGCTTACAACTGTGACAAATAGCATATTAACTTACCACCGCCACTAACTCGAATAGAAATGGAGCTCCCATAAATTTTGCGTTTTAACTGTACCCGTAAAACAATTCAATTTCTAGGGTGATACGGGTAATGGTCACTAAACTGGAGGATTCTGTTTAGTGAAGTTTGGGACGGGGTCGAACACGGAGCGAACACTAAAATACACTAGGATTAAAGTACAAAATGACATACGTACGTCCAAACATATAAACAAACAAGCATCCCCAATTTTCAATTGTATTACCCCTGAGAGTGTCTCGCTCGCTCGCCAATAAGGTGGGTGTAGACCAAAACAAAGTATTTGTGCAAGACTTAACGTGTGGAAGTAAGGTAAAAATGAGGAACGATGGTAGAGATATACCCACACATCCTTGATACCCACACATTCTTGAGACTGGTTATATTATAATGTTCAGGCTGCATCTGAGAACCAGAAGGTGTGGTGCCTCAACAAGAATGATGGATCTGTTGTGTTTCAAATTCATGCTCACCACAGTGATGTAGTAGGTAAGGTGTGGTCATAAAACAATAAGGTTAATTAGATGTGTTGGTGTTTTTAAGTTGGGTTGTTTGTTTGCTGGTTATTTCAGATTTATCTTTGAGTTGCTACATGCCTGGCTTACTGGTAACTGCTGGTGCTGATGATTCCATAAAGTTCTGGGATATTCAGGTTTGAAAATAGACTGAGGATTAATTTATTTTAATTTTTTTTTTTTTGCAATGCCAGGCAGATTGACACCTCATTTTTTTTTGTTTTATTTTTAGGGTGCTGTATGTTTTTTGTTTGTTTTTTGGTTTGTTTTTATTTTGTTTTTTGTTTGTTTTTTATCGATTTTTTATTGTATTGGCAAAAGTTAATAGGTTGACTTTACTTGTCCAAAATATTGAGTATATAATATGCCTTTGCGTTATTAAATTGTGTACATCATTGTATATAAATATTATTTTTTGTTTGTTTGGTCATTTTTGTTATGAATGTTGTTATGTTATATAATTAGGAGAACAAACCGGTCTTTCTTCTAAGCAGAGACATGCACATGGTATGATAATGGTATGCTAACAATTATACTAATTAAGTTATCATTTCTTTTTAATGCCTAACTGCAGATAAGTAATGATAATACTGGCAGAGTTAGTGAAAGAACCTGATGTTGTTGAGTTAATTTGTTTAGCTTAATGTTCCCCATCATGTATGGTGGGTTGTACTGCATGCTAGTATTAAGCTAGACACTGTGTGGTACCTTAGGAGATACTGCACACATGTAGCATGCAATTTCAGAGGCACTGATTGACATTACACCTTATGAGGGGTGTAAATCCTATCACGTAGTTATTGCAACATTTTGAAGGACCAACCCCTAGCGTGCTGCTGCCTGACTAGACAACCACAGTGTTGTATGTATACTACATAATATTGGAATGGCTAGGGGTCAATGCCCAAGGTTTACTTCATGGAGCTATATGGTAGAGCCTCCGGCTGGCAATGCTTTAGATCAGAATTTAGGTCACAGTAGAGAGAATGAGGTACAGGTTTATATGATGAAGGATGATACAGAACTAACAGTGGGTTTGAGAGGAAAGGAATTCAATGACATCACAACATGACTGATTAAGTGAGTGTAGTTATGTTTGCTATTCAATTCCATCAGTGAACACGATTGTTCATTTCCTTAGCCCTTACGACGATGCAACCGTATATATGTGGGCAAGGACAGACCCGTGTTCTCTGATTAAAAACATAATCTGTTCACTGTTATTACGTGACTTTAAGTTGACCAAGAATTTCCATGGCACTGAATGCCTTAGCTACATGTATTTGTCTACGGACTTCAAACACTCACAATAGAAAGTATGAAGCTTATAGAAGGTCCCACAGCATTTTGAAAGAATATGAAGTTTTTTCTTACTGGACATCATGAGCAATTGACCAGTCTTATTCATCAGAGTCTCCTCTAAACCTGCTGTAAGATGGACTTGTTTATCTTGTTTTATTTTGTTTTTGTTGTTGTTGTTGTTTTCAGGCTTTTAGAACTTGATATAAGGCTATAGTTACCTAATTTGGATGCCTCTGTTTTTTTATGGCTTGTTTGCGAATTCAAATTATAAAAGACATCCTGTAAGTGTTAAGGGTCACCGCACACCGCCTACGCAATTTTTTGTAGATGGTTGCTATGCACGATTACTACTATTGTATACTTACAGGGGCTTCTCCACTACAACACAAGGACAAAGTACCTGCCTCACTAATTTTAGAGCGAATCTGGAAGAAATATCGGGGGCGGTTATAAAACTTTGTAGCACTTTTTTGGAGCGGTGCAGTAAGTTGGAGCTCTGCTATTTGGTGCACTACTAGCCAAGCCGATACTCTACTGCAAGACGAGTTCTTTTCCATTTCAATATTACTTTATGATTTATTCGCAATTTTTTCTATTTATAAGATATTGAAAAATTCTCGTTGTGGTGCAGTTCTTTTTTTTTTTTTAGGTTTACCTATGTGTAAAAAAAAAAATGTAGTTCTCATTATTAGATTCCAAGAAAAACTGATATAATATTTGGAACTTTAATTCCACTTGCAATAAAGCTTAAGAAATATGTAGCCCTGCCCCCATGTCTCGTACTCCTTGTACACTAGCAAAAAAAAATTTCAATTGGTTTGTATTAATAGAAGAGCCCGCCTATATCAAGAGTAAACAAACATCAATATAACAATAACGAGAGTCAGAATAGAGCAGTTTCTTGGAGATAGTCCGAGGTGAAGGTATTAGTTCTGTGCAGCTTGGGAAGTCTTCGCTCCTTAGGAATCGAGCCTGCTGGATCCATCCACTTGAGTTCAGGTGCGCAAAGCTTAGAGAACGGCTACAGGAGGAGAGGCAGCCTGGTGCACCTTGCCACGTGAGTTCAGATGATATGGAGAGTTGCTGTAAACGGCTACGAGACAACAAGAAGCTAAACTAAAACCACAAATTCACAAAGTATACTTCTACTACTGCGCTGCTCGCGTATTATCAAATGGTGGGGTATTGGCAGGGAATAAATTAATGTCCGGATCTACAGGCAGTGTGCGTTGCTATGGCCACCCTCATCACATGTGTAATGACATTGAGCTTATACTAGCAAGTACCACACCACATAGAGGCACTTGATATACTAACTTTTGACCCAGTGTTCATAAATACACGAACCCACTGTTGTCAATACGGCCAGCACTTCACCAAGCGGGCTCAGTTTTATTCACACATAATCATCGTCAGTATTGACAACACTTTACCAACCTGTCTTAGCTAATGAATTACTTATGAACTAGCAAGTACCCGCCACATAGTGGCGCTTGACGTATTGCAAAGTAAGAATGCAGTAGCACAAGTGGTCTTGCTCAGTTACCATTCTCTACCATTGGTTAAGGTTACATAAATTTCCCTCTCCTGTTCTCTTTTTTCTGAACTATCTGAGCTGACACCTTTCCTTTCTTCAGCTCTTTCTCCTCTCCTGCTTCTGAATTTCTCTGTCCTACTATCTTGATAGCTTAAACTTTAAAAAACGGCCATAAAATGGTAGTCATTTTACCGTAGTTTTTATTGTTGTGTTCCATACTGTTTTGACTAAACGGCCGACATTGTTTACTAAAACGTTAAAAGACGGGTAAGCTTTTCCGTCGATTCACAGATATTTTCTAACTAGAAACTCTTCCATAGCTATATCAGCAAGCTAAGGCCTTGTATCGGCCATTAAACGCTTCGGGGATATTGCAAAAAAGCTCCTACAAAAATGTAACTTGCTTCAATAAAGCTGCAGACCGAAGCCCCGATGGGTACAGATCTATAACGAGGTCCGCACTTCGTAGGCCTTCTGTTGGCTACTGATGGACCTCCAATAGTAAAAATTCTATGTTCGAGAAGGCCCTAACAGAGAGAAAACATTGATACTATGTGGAGGTCGAACTAACAGTTCTCCGCAAGACAACTTTGAATAGGACGGCTTCAATTTTTTTTAGCCCAAAAAGCTCCGCCTCAGGAGCCTATGAACAAAAAATCGGAACGTTTTGTTGGATAAATGATTTTTTTTTTTAATTTCTTTTAGCGAGACATACGGTGAACGAGAAAGATTAAAACTGTAATGTGGTTGAAAGGAATGGCCGTTTTCCTCCTGTTTTTTAATCGTGCGACGGCTGTTCTACAAAACGGAATTTGAAACTTTTTTGTCTTCTACTGTAACACACATTGTATTACCCTTGATAGTGCCGCTCACTTAGTTTGCTAGCCAATTATTTTACTTATAGGGTTTGAATCAGTAGTTCTTTAAAATAAAAAAATAAAAAAATAAAAAGGCTGCATTTTCCCAATTAATTTTGAGCATGATAAATATTTATTATGCATACTTTATCTACTATATCTTATTCCACATCAAGCTACCATGCCAATCTTATTAGCTTGTTTTAAAATGTACTGTATTTTGATTGGTGTGATACGCATATTTTCAATCAGACATCATTGAAAGGAATTTATGATTAAAACTAAATAGAAAGAGAAGAGTGAATCAGTGATTGTGATTTGATGTGATAACAGCATAATGAAGATTACATGGAAAAATTAAAAATGAAATTTTAGTGATCATTATTGTTGTGTAATACTGGAGATGGTTCATAATTTTTATTCAATATGTACCCGCAATCGTTCTGAATTGTTGACATTTTTTGGAAATTGCTATTTGGCATTTAGTTTTCCATAGTCAGTCAGTACCTACGCCTCTCCCTCTAAATACCGGTGTGATAATATCTTCAATCTCTTTCATTTTGGAGTAATCAAGTACTCTGAGCTTGCCTGGGTTGTCTCCAAGGCCACTTCATTCATTACATCTGCTGCTATTGTCAGAGCAGCAAGTTCTACTGCTAACTCTCCAGCTTTATTATGTACTTCCTGGTATTTGGAACTGCAAAGCAATTTTTGAATTTTTTGCTGGGCAGGAGTACGAGGTGCAGACGGAGCTGGCCGTCATCAGTTCATCGTGAAGTGATGTGAAAGGGCTAGCGATAGAAATGGTTTGTGTTGAAGCTTGATAGGCTGGTTGAGAGATTGTTACTGAGTTGTAGTCATCAGAAAGTACACTAAAGCACTCTAAGTTCATAGTCATCCATTTTTAGATTGTCGAATTGAGTTACGGCAGGTGGTACCTGAATTTGTCCAATTGCTGAAATAATTATTTGTTCCATGTTGTGAAGAATATCTATAATAATAATAGGAGGAAATTTTTCTCTTTTTAACAGCCAATATTTTTTAATTATAACTTAGAGGGGGGTTCAGTCGGAGTCTTTTTTGTGGTTTTCGCTTTCTTCTTTGGAGTTTCTTGTACAATATCAGAATTAGCGGGTTTAGTTGATGCTGTTCCTGACTTGTCAACTATAACAGCATTCCAAAACTTTCTTTTTCCAATCTCCCAATACATAGACACTTTGTCACTCAGATCATACTGTTCTATTGGTATCGTGTGGCACTTTATGGGTTTTCACATTGTGCACCTATTTCCCATTATTTTCCCAGGTTACCCTAGTCCATTCAGTTGCATTAGCCTCAGCAATTCACACTAAACAAAAAAAAAATTTAATACACAAATTATTTACTGTGGCTGTTTTTCTCCTCCTACAAACTACCTCTAGAGTGGCAGTTTACCACTGGTACTCAGCTATCTCGGCCACAGACACACTTAGAATTCTACTTCAAGAGGTAGCAGATCACACGGCATTCTCAAGCCAGTTACCCTGTCCTGTGGGGTGATTTTTCTACCCTCTTACAGGAGTATTGTGGCTAAGTACGCTGTACACACGTACAGCCTTCTGTAGTTCGCCACAAAACCCCAGGTCACTACACACCAGTACAGCTGTACTGTACATGTATGTTGTCATGACAATAGCCTAAACAGCTTAAAGTTACATTTTTGTCAGGCAGTTATACACAGATGCAATAAACTAGTGTCCCTGTTGGTCTACTCACTCGGTTTGATTTGCCAATACTCTGGATGACATCTCTTGTGCAATTCTTACTGTTGGATCTACTATTTTTTTTATGTATTACTGCCACAAAGTCGAGAGACGTAATCATGTACTCGCTGCAGTGACAGATAGGATTACAGTAGAACTTCAGAGTTACGAACCCCTAGGGAATGTAGGATGTTTGTATCTGAAATGTTCTAACTCTGAAATCATTACCTGAAACCGTTTAATATCAAAAATCGTTGATTTTCCAGTACCACATTCCGCTGCAAGTGATGATAAAGAACTCCCTTTTTCTATTTTCTTCAAAATTTGCTACTTTGTTTCAATAGAAAGTGTATTTCTTTTGCACTTGGTCGCCGCCTTGCCACTTGCCACTAATACTGCCCGAACTGGACGCCATAGTTAGACAAATAGAGTAGCAGCTGCAATTGAAGTAGAAAGCGCGCGCATTAACTGGGTTCCATAACGATTCATACCATATTAATAATTTGATTGAGCCGTTCGGTTGACCGGTCAGTTCGTAACTCTGGGGTTCATAACTGAAGTTCTACTGTATTCATAAAAATTAATCAACATAAAACAAAAAAAGAAGTACTGCATAGGTAAAGGGTATCAGTTAGAATATGTGGCACCCTGTTGCTTTTGAATCATATGCAGCACTAAAATGGAGATTGCGCTTATTTTTCAAATTATATCAATTCTGAAGCATCACGCACCCATGAGTTGCTACGCAATGTATGTTTTAGAAATTTGTTTAAACTGCTATGCAAAGTTTATTTTTTATATTTGTTCAATCAAACGAAATAATTACTTGGAGAGACATTTCTGACTGCTGCAGTTGGTGGTATTCTCTCTAACCTTGATAAAATGCTATTTCTTATGTACATGTGGGCACAGAATAGACCTGTAACTAAGTTTGGATGAGGCTAGTGTGGACATGAGGACAGCAGTGGATGTGCATCAGTGGTTAAGAGAAGTTTGCTCCACCAAATTTATTCCATCCCCATTGTTTTAGGTGGTCCAGGAATAGCAGTGTAAATAAATGAATCACCCACTTTTCAGACACATATCACAAAGAAAAAGTTTAAATAACGTGACTTGATTTTGTTGTTTCCTTTTCAATTCAATTCAAACAGTTGCGGGAAGGGGTTACTATGGCATTGAATCCCCTTTACTGCATATACGTAATTTAAAAACTGGACTTTATTTTAGTAGCTTGAGTGTTAGTTGTTAAAATCAATCGTTTAACAATAGTGTAGTTTAAGGCTCGCTCACCATTTGTGCTCAAGCACACCACTAGTACATTGCTTTTCATCATAGAAGTGCATGTGTTTCAAGGAGCAACAGTTTACTCTGACCAGTGAGCAGCTTATAATAGTTTGTTGGTTGCAGAGCATAATAATACAGTTGGTCACAGGTCATTCACTGCTATAAACACCACAACAACCATACATTTAGCATTTAAACCGGTCACTGTGAGAGATCATTGAAATGCGCATGTGTAAGCGTGGAAGTCCACAATCTCTAACGGAAAAATATAAAGGAAGAAGCAGCGAGCACGGCAGGTCCAGCGTACCGAGGTTACCAGCGATTAAGGTCTAAGGGAGCGGGTAAAGAATGGTCCAGGGGGAAGTCTACTGTTGGGTAAAGGACGAGTGTGCGCGTGCGCGGGTTCTCGTGTGTGATCATGGTAGACTGTGTGTCAGCTGACATCTGAATATCTTCAGATCATTAGAAGTTGGAACAAACTTGTGATGGCTGCATGTGTCATGTTTTCCCAGCAGCAAGCCTCTCACTAATAGCATGGTCATGCTCCTCTATATCTCTACTAGCTGACAAATTCAAATTGAACCAGAAATGTTAGTTTTGTACAACTGATAGAAACTTGTTGCGTTTAATGTTTGACCATCTATTGGTGCTTGTAATAAAGCTGCCAACCATTTTTGCTGTTCCATTAATACCATCATCACAAGGTGTTCAGCCCACACCCTGAATGATTGACTACTCTTATTTGTCTGCCCCTCCCTCTGTTTTCGTCACCCCTTTATTATAGTACTTCACACATTGACTATCAGATTAAACACTTATTCACACCTGGGCCCATAGCCTGGCCTATAAAAGGGTCAAGTTAGGGCCCTCAGTTCAGTTGCTGTTCCTATTGCTACTATTGTTGTTCTACTTGCTACTACTTACATAACTTTAATTATAGTGCTTAAACATAATTCCTTTTTGTTTAGTGGGTGACTGTAGTTGAGCACTTAGCTAGGTTGGGTTGACTTCACAGTGCGTTTTCCTGTGCCTAACCTCTCAATTATTGTTCACTCCGAGCACGTCTATTCACAAGGACTTGTACCATGACTAATGGTAAACAATGTTCCATTCAGCTGAAATAGAGAAGTGTGTTGCATAGTGATATCAGGGTTTGATACAGAAGGGGGGGGGGGGAACACTAGGATTTCCCCCCCAAGCAGAGGCTTTTCCCTCTCCCAAACCGAGTTGTTTTTCCCCACAACTAAAGTCCTATTGTCCTTCTTCAATTGATATAAATTTGGTACATTAATACATTAATTAAATAATAGTAACTGATGTTCATCAATGGACTGGTAAATAGTTCCAAAGTTACAATAAAATATGTCTGTTTTGCTGTCCAAAAATAGCCAAAATTTCTTCAAAGTTAACCGTAGTCAGTTCGGGACCCTCAATAGCTACCCTCATGAGTTGTGTTAGAGAAACATCTGAAAGACGACTACGCAGCCTGTTCTTTACTAATTTCATCTGGCTGAATGATCGCTCAACGGTAGCAGTACTCACAGGAATAGCAAGTAGTATGCTCATAAGACTAAACATTTGAGGGAATATAGCCTTGTAACTATCACATTTTTGCATTGATTGTAATAAATCCTGCAAACTGGGTCGTGTTTCTTTTGCCTGGACAACAGAAGCTTTTTCCTGTATCAATGCTCTCCTGAATGTTTTCCATTCAGATAGAAGTTCTTCTCGGTCAAGAACAGCAGGAGATGTATGTATTGTTCCATCATATTCTACAGAAGCATCATTGCCATAATAGTCTGCAAGTGTATTAATTTCCTCAAGATCAAATGATGTAATTTGACTTTCTTCAGTAGGAAATTTGGCAGGATCGAAAATTGCAGCAGCAGACAATACCTTGACAGCCTCGTCCATAAATCGTTGATTGATATTCTCAATCAAGCTGTACAAGTAGGGCACATCAATTTTTTCCCTGTTTTCATGAAGAAAGTTCTAGCTGTCTGATTTTAAGTGAGGTGATCTTTGCCTGTGTTCACTGACAACTATATCATATTCTTCTTTCAACTTTATAATTGTTGTTTGAACAGATGTGTACCACTCAGACCCTTTATTTTTTAGACTTTTGAGCTCTTCAAGGAGAAATTTCATAAATGAGGGTATTTTGCTGAAATCAGCTATTTTTGTTTGCATTGCTGCATTTATTTTAGCCAGAATCAGCGTAAAGGTGAAATCAACCTAATGTAGTGCAGCTGCTTACTAAATACTTTAAAAAGCCCATGATTAACACATGCCAATAATGGGGGGTGGGGGGCTGGAGCTAAACTGTAAATTCCCATGATTAATTAAAACATGTTGTAATACGAACTAAGAAAATTTTGAAAAAAGTTGTTGCATTGCCCCATCTTCAATCTTGCATAGTTTAGTGAGATAATTTTGATATCTGTTCAAAATATTTAGCCAGAATTATTTCTTTTCTTCTCCTAAATAAATGTTCTCCTATAAGTTTAAATATTATATTTTCATTAATTGTACACCTCATAAATTGCCCATTCAAAAATGTACGGGGAAAATCGGTAAAATAGCACGGCTGGAGTTGAAATAGTACAGTTACCAAAGTGAAATAGTACAGATAAGTGCGCACGCGTGGAGTAGTTAGCCTTGGAAACGCCAGCATTTTTGCTGAAAAGTTTGTTTTGAAGTAATGGTGGTCTAATGTTAGGATGTAGATGTACTATTAGCGAGTGATAGCATGAGTAAACCGTGGTATTAGGGATGAATAGCATGCGTAAAAAGGAATAAATAGCACTCGCCTTCGCCTTGTGCTATTTTAATCCTGAATACCACGGTTACCCGCGCTATTACTCATACAAACTTGAAAAACTAGTTTAATGGAGACACATACACACACAATATGTATCTAGTAATGTTATTCAAACCTCCCCCCCCACCCCCTTCATCCTCTTCTACAATTTTTTTTTGTATTACGTATATATGCATGTCTGTGTGTGTCACCTCAAATACATTGGATAGATGACTTACATTCTCATATCATGACTCACAATGATAGTACTACTTTGGGTTCCTTTTCTTGTATTTTTTCCCCTACCACTGTGTTTTATACCATTTTCTTTTCCAAGATATAAAAAAGTTCAGAATGAATGTATGCGCAGACTCACCTGTGACATTCATGTTTCCCCCCCCCCCCCCCCCCCCCCCCCCCCTAGTCAAAAACCCTGTATCAAACCCTGGATATGATAAAGTAATGTTACAATTTTTACTTTGACTGGCTGTGATCTGAACAGTGTGAACTATGTAGTTTCAAATTAGGTAGCAAGACCTTAAGAGAATCCACAATGACTTCATATGCTCTAACTGATTATCAGAATTTCTTACGCTCAATGACACATTACTGGTGGGATTTTCTCTGCATCTATAGTACACAACTACAGGATGTAAAGTTGCCTGTGATGTGCCTCCATGGAAACCCTGTCCTGCATCCTGGCACAAGAAGGAGTAGTTCTCAGCAAAATCTAAAAGAACAGTTAGTCTGTTCACCAACAGGAATGCTTTTGTTTAACTCCTTCGAATAGTGAGCTTGTGCTTTGGCGTGTAATGGTGGCTGGTACAGAAATCACATTTCTGTATAAACTCACGAATATATTCAGATACTGTTAACGTTAAAATAGAACTTGGAATTGTCATCACGCCTCCACTGTTTGAACACTGCAACATATCAGAATTCATGTATGCATTCTCAAAGGCTGTCTCAATATAAGGCATAAGAGTGGACCTACATAGGTAGACACGTTCACATTTTGTGCATAGTGCACTGCTACATTCAAGAACCAACCAATTTTACCATCAAATCCTTATATGAGACTGAGCCAGGAAGTGCTGCCACCATCAACTTGAGATTCTGTTGGATTTCACACACACACACACACACGTCACACACGTGTTACACGGTCACACAAACTTTGTTTATACCTCCTATTATGTGAATTCAAATTTCATCTTTTTATTGAGAATGTACCTTTCTTAAACCATCCTCTACATCCAAAAATTGTTTCATGTGTTTCATGTGTTGGTATTTTTTGGTGTCAGTGAAAAATTCAACAGTACGACACCTACGTGGCAAGTAAGACAGCTACGTGACATTAGACGGCACTAGATGGGATGAAATGTGGCACGCGGTGAAAATTATCTAGCATTATAACAATAATAAACGACATAGTTGAGGTTACTGAGATGTAATGGATTTGTTGTAGTCTGTATTGCTTGGAAATATTATTTATATCCAAAGCTTGAATTTTAGTTCTTCCTTATCTCTCTCTCTCCACATAAATTCATCTGAATAGCTTGCCAACTGATTAGAATGACAATCATTCGTTTAAAAAAAAAAAAAGTTTTTAACCCCACTCTCACTCTACTCCAACAGGATTCAATTGCTTGAGTGTGTACACCAGTTGCTGGATCCACGAAATTAAGAAAATGATTTTGCAGTTCAGTGGGTATTATTGTGCCCTGCAACCAATGTATTGTTTTGGTTTTACCAATCAAACGCCATTAACAATATCAACATTATTATTATTATTTCCACTATTTAGTTATTGTTGTCATTTCATTTGGTAAAGGTATATCATATTTACTTGCTCAGACTTCCTGTCTGAGCACATGGCTTTTGTTATATATGTGACCCGCTCTGAGAAAACAGACCACTTTTAATTTTTTCCGCAACCGCACAATAGGCAAAACCCCAGTAGGGTGAAAAACAATGAAAAAAATTTTCATTCAATATTCTTAAACTTCAGGCTTTCCTTCACCTGTGCGCCAAAATTTAAACCCTAACTCTAACGCTTTCTGTGTCAAACAGCCCTCTAAAACACTAACTTAAGAAATGGCCGTCCGTGTACGGACTTAGTAACTTACGTCATTATAGATGTTGCTATAGCAATTCCCGCGAAGTCTAAGCAGCCAAAATGGCGGATAAAGACGTAGCTAGAGCTCTGAATATACTGGGCGCTGATAGAGACCTGATAAATTCTGACAGCAGCGAGCTCTTGGATCTCATCAACGACTACTGGGCCGACGATGAACCCGACGACCTCAATGCCGGTATGGTAACCGCACCTACTAGGCCACTAAAATTCCTTTTTTTTTGCCTTATCTAAGATCAGTGCTAATTAAGTTTGTGTGTAACTTGTAATAGATGAATGCAATCAACTAGAAACATTTGATGTGCAATCTGATAGTGATGAAGAGCTTGATTCACAAGTCAGTGAGGTTACAGCAAGTGAAATAGTGAATGCTAGTTATGTTAGTGTCTCTCAGCTGAATTCAATGGAATTTGCTGATGAAAGAGCTATTGATATGGCTGAGAATGCATCAATAGTCAAGTTTAATGAGAATGGATGCAATAATTGTCATTATGGAGATGATAACGGTCCCTGCTGTGCCAGCATGTCAGTTGACCACTATCACACAGTTCGCTGCCAGATGCAGGATTTAACCCATGACGAACTGGACTTGGTAGTGATGGGACAGATAATGGCAGGTTGTACTGATCCATCCTTGAGTGGCAAGAGAGTGTCGCACACCACCTTTTTCCACTGTGGAAAACGAATCTGTTTGAAGACGTTCCTCTTCCTCCATTCCATTGGCTACACTCGCTACAAAAATATTAAAGCAAGTTATTTAGTTCGAGGAGTGGAGACTAGAGTTCACAAAAATAAAGGCAGACATCCTGTATTAGGATTAAGCTTTGATGACGTTAAAGGTGTAATACAATTCGTCATGAATTACTCAGGTACAATTAAATAAAATAGATTTATAATTAGGAAATAAGTATTAATTAGAATACAACTGTTTAAAAGTATGCTTACAATTAGATGCCAATGCTCTCCTCCTACCTGGCCGAGTTCCTGGGTACAAAAGTTCTGATATAAAGCTCTTGCCATCTAGTACAACCAAACATGCAATATGGGAACTCTACATACAGGCGACAGTAAGTGATGACTCACTTAGAGCTGTTGGCTACTCCACATTCACACGTCTATGGCGTGAGCTACTCCCCAACATTGTGGTCATGAAGCCCATGAGTGACCTGTGCTGGGTTTGTCAGCAGAATAGCAGATTTATTACTAGATCTTCCAATAAACCTGAAGAGGAGAAATCAGCAGTAAGTTAATAACATAACTAATTATTTTAACATACTTGAATAATTTTAATTTTAATTAGACCATAAAAGCAGCAGAACAACACCTAACTGAGGTAACAAGGGAACGATCAGTCTACCGTCATGCTTTGGAAGAGGCTAAAGTTTCCATTAAAACTCACTTCACCACCTCAGCTGGTGCTTTTGAGCCTCCGTCTCCAGGTAGCAACAGGATTGCCAACTCCACACCAATATTTGCCCATTACAGCTTCGATATGGCCCAGCAAGTCTTCTACCCAAATGATCCCCTCCAACCAGGTCCTGTGTACTTTCTCACACCAAGAAAATGCGCAATATTTGGTGTATGTAGTGAGGCAATACCTAGGCAGGTGAACTACCTTATAGATGAGAATTTTGACGTGGGGAAGGGAGCTAATGCTATCATCAGTATGCTTGACCACTTTTTTGACCACCATGGACTAGGTGAAAGGAAAGTACACCTGCATGCAGACAATTGTAGTGGTCAAAATAAGAATTCCACAATGGTTCACTACCTGTTGCACAGAGTCATGACTGGAAAACATGACACTATCACTTTGTCATTCATGATTGCTGGGCACACTAAGTTCAGCCCAGACTGGTGTTTTGGCCTTCTGAAAAAGAAGTATAGGCGTACATGTATAGGAGGACTACCTGACCTAGTGGAAGTGGTTAACAACTCTTCAGTCGTTAACGTGGCTCAAGTAGTGGGCTCAGTAGATGGACAAGTCTTGGTACCTACCTTTGACTGGCAAGCTTACTTTGCTCCTGTCTTTGTGAAACTGAAAGGCATAAAGAAGCTCCACCATATTCGTTTCCAATCTGATTCACCTGGATTTGTTTTCGTTAAAGAATTCAGCAACTCAGATGAAAATAAAGTGTGTTTAATTAAGAAGGGATCACAATCACTACTTCCTGGTACCCAGCCTCCACAGCTAACTGCAACTGGTCTTTCCTTACAGCGCCAGTGGTATCTACACAACAAAATTCGGGAGTTTTGTCCTGAGGATATGCAAGATACTACTTGTCCTTTACCTACTCAGCGTCTTGATGACCAGTGCACTCCTTCCCGCTCACCATCGCCAGTCCCAGCTTCAATTACAGATTCCCCAAATTTTGATGAACCTCAGCAAAAACGAAGGCGACATTGTGGATTATGCCATAAAACTGGACACAACTCCCGCACATGCCCTGAAAAATAGTAAAACAAACTTTGTTTCATTAATTTTTTCTTTGATTATGAATTATCCTAATTTCAGTCAACACTATCATTGCATTATGGAACTTTGAATCAAACAATAATTAGCTAGGGATACAACCACTTAACTTTAGCTAGTATACCTAACAACTTGTTGCACAGTTTTGCTACTACAAGAAGTAGGATTGATAGTGTAAAAACAACAGTTCTTACGTTTTAGCATGGAGGTGGTGTGATTAGCAATGTCAAACTCTTGACCTGGGAGGTGCCTAGCTAATAAACATGCACGGCAAGAACTAATTTTCACTACCTATCAAAAAGTACTACTAGAACACTCAATATCCGCTACGCTTACCTTCTAATAACCATAGAAACTCTTCAAAAATAGCGAGAAAGACTGTTGTTCAAGTTCAAACTGCTGCGAGTCACAAATCTCCCTTCCCGGGAAAAAGATTACGTCATCGTAACACGGAAGCGTTTACGGAGAAATACCTTTGAACTTAACAACGCTTTTTCTCGTAAACTTTAATTGTTCAATACCAGAGTTGAGGGTAGCATTTTTGAGTGTATCTTCGCAACGGTGGTGCGTCCGAGGTTCATTTTTTGGCTACAAATTCTAGAGAGCATCTATTATTGAATAAAAACATAAAAAGAATTTTGAAAAAAAATAATTGTGGTCCGTTTTCTCAGAGCCGGTCACATATAATGTTGGCCTGAGACCACTTTTCTCATGATTTTTTTAGATGATTTCAGATTGATTGAATTGCTTGAAAAAGTTGAACTGTGAAGTTCGAGCTAGCTTAGCTAGTTGTGGTGAGCAGTCAACTACTTGGCTGCCCACTGCTGCCTTTGAGGCTGGTCCTTCGTTTTTCTTATCACCTCTGCTTGTGGCTTTACAATCCACAAACACGTACTAGTAACTGTTATTGTCCCTGTATTCATAATTGTCTTCTGGTTGCTATTGTTGTTTGTTTTTGTTTATTGTGTGTTTGTTAGTTATTTTTTTATCCCTTCATCCCTTGCATGCAGTGGTGGCTGGTTAGTAGCCAGCTCTTCAGATAGTGGGACCATTCGGTTCAAGCATTGGACTGAGGATCCGATTACTAAACCAATGTGACATTAGCATCTAACCAGTTTATACAATAGAGTGTGTTATAAGCACGGTCACATTATTTGTTGTTGTTGTTTGTACAGGGAGGTGTGATGTGCTGCAAGTTTTGTGTGGATTCTCCTTATGCACTGGCAGTGGGTGGCAATAAGAATGGGTTTCATCTTCTCAATGTTCAACAGCTACCAGATGGTGAGGATACAGTTAGTCATCATAAGTACCAAATATTAATAATGTGATGAAGTCTTGACTTAAAAGCAGTAATTGGAATCAAAGTAGTATTAGGGTAATTTTAGAACCAAACTAGAGAGGGGTATAAATTAACATTTATAAATTTTATAGAGTGTCTCATTTCCATACAATTAATGAAATATATGTAGCAGCAAATGTCACCACAAAGATCTTGATACTTTTCAGGGGGGGAGACCATATTTAAGGGGGACAAAAATGCCCCCCCTAAAGTGGCCTAAAATCCTTGGTAGTGGTGTATAATAAGATACTTGAGTTGATACAGTAGGAGACAAAATAAAGTTCCGGATTCCGTCCATTGTACGGCCTTAAAATGGTAGTTTTTTTACTGTTGCGTTCCGTACCGTTTGATTAAATGGCCGACACCGTTTACTAAAACAGTAAAAAAAATAAAAAAAGGTTAAGCTTTTCTGTTGATTCAGTAGGAAAAAATCTAAGCCCAAGAAGGCCCTAACATCAAGAAAACATCGATACTATGCGGTAGTCGACTAACAATTCTCCGCAAGACAGCTTCAAATAGGACGGCTTCTTTTTTTTTTCTTTTTTTTTTTCCTTTCTTTTTTTACCCGAAAAGCTCTGCCACTAGGAGCCTGCAAGCAAAAACTCGGAATATTTTGGCTAAATGAGTTTTTTGTATTTCTTTGAGCGATTAAAATGGTCATGTTATCGAACAGAACAGCTGTTGTTGTTTTTGTTTTTTTGTTTTTTTGTTGTTGTTTTTTTGTTGTTTTTTTGTTGGTTTTTTGTTGGTTTTTTCCAAACAATGTACCATCCCCTCCCCGTTTTTTTAATTGTGCGACAGCCGTTCCTATGGAACGGGATTCGGAACTTTATTTTGTCTCCTACTGTATATATTTATATTCATTTTATAAGTAAATTCACTTCAATAATTTGTTTATATTTTTTTGTAAAGCTTTAATTTTCCACTTAATTCTCACCTTTTTCTCTCACATTTAGTTGCCAAACGGTTCAAGAAGCGTAAATTGCTCAAGCCTGTGAGTGAAGCCACACCTACCAGTGAAGATGGTGCTTGTGTGTCATCTAGTGAACAGGCGTTGCGTGATGTGAAGTGCAAGCCAAGTAATGGTGAAATTCATTCTCCTTCCACTCCATCCAAAGAGGTAATAAATACAAGGTGACATTGAGATTTTAGTGACACTTTCTGCTGTAGTTATAATGTAATATTGAAGGTTAAAAAAGAGAGCTATTTAGCTATTATTGTAGCCATGCAAGAAATGACAATTTGCATACAGTCCTGTATGGCAGATAATCCTGTGGTGGCTCTGTAAGCTCTGTTCTTAACCTTAACTCCCTCATTGTGAAAGTACATCTAGTTGCATAATTTTTTCCTTAGTAAATCCATATTGTTTCTGAGTTGAAGTGTAATTGTGAGTAGTGGTGAAACTATAGGAATTTTTTGTGCAGGTAGACTCTACAGTGTATTAGAACCCGTTGCTATATTGTTACTAGGTGTACTAACTTGGTAAGTGTGCACTATTTTTTGCCTTTAGGTATATGAACTGTGCATACTAACGACCCTTGGGGTATTGCTATTTTTGAGTTTTAGTTTAATAGAATAGGCTGGATAAAGCAGGGAGCAGGTTATGTGAGGCCGGATATGGGAGGGTCTACTACTCTCTCATATCCACCTATATGGGACCAGCCCTATCATATAACTCTCCTGCGGCTCTGGTACCACAGGAATTTACCATAGCTAGCTGCTTTACTGCTTACTGCAGAGCAGCCCAGGTAGAGTTAGATCTGGAGATAACAGCTGGCAGCTACAATGCTAAAGTAAACTTGCTAAAGTAAACTTGCTGGCGTGCTTCAATTGAATTTTAATTGAATTTTAATTTTGGGCCGGAAACACGGAAGAATTCGCTTGACACCGAAAATGCTGATAAACAAAGTTGCTAGTGGAAACTGGGCAGGCCTCTGGGTAAACGGGATCTAAAATAGTTAGAGCATGCGCTTAGGTACTGGTGGATTTAGTGCACAAAATGCACCAGTACCCAAGCGCTTATGCTCTAACTATTACATAATACATGGAAAACGACCTTTAGCATGCATGCACAAAAAGTAAGTATGTCACTAAGTTGAAGCTGGTGGTTAGAAGAACTGATGGTAGGAAACACTTTCTGTGGATGCAGTGCTGGACTCCTTTAATAGAAAGAGAGAAAGAATTCAGCGATAAAGCACATACCAATGTGTATTTTATGTCCTGACCCAATTGCTTTTTTTTTTTTTTTTTTTTTTTTTTTTTTTTTTTTTTTTTTTTTTGGTATTATTGTAGTTTAATTTTTTTTTTCATGTTTCTTTACAGGAATGTATGATGGATACCAGTGAAAACACTACAGTAATGGGTGTGGTCAAGGAGTTGGATAGTCATATCACTTCCCATAGTAAGAAGTCCCTTAGCAGTGTCAAGACAAAGAACAAGTTTAAGAAGAAGCACAAGACTAAGCAGAAAATGAATTGAACATCAGAATGATGTGCTATGAAAAGATGTTGTAATCATTCAATGGACCATTGAGCTTTTGTTGGTTTCAATCAACTTAATTTTATCTTATTATTTATTGCATTAATTGTCAGTATCATTAAAGTTACTATTAAAAAAATTTGTAATAATACTTACAGCAGGAAGAAAAAACATTAGAAAGTGCCATTTTTGTGGTTTTGGTTTGTTTACCTTTGTGTTCACTTTGTTTTTTATTTTCTGGGTAGGGAGCATTAAAATGTCTCACTACATGTAATGTGTAGTTGTTTCACTGTATTTTGCGTAATGATGGTTGGCAGCAGACAAAAAGGCAGCATGCCTACTATGTAGATGATAATACTAATACAGTATTGTGAAAGGGGGTGAGGAAAATTTCCCTTTGTTTTGTGCTATTGATTGAATTCTTTTATCTTTTTTTCTTCTTCTTTTGGAGTTAGCTAACTACATAATTTTGCTAAAAGGGAAGCTGGACTTCCCATTTCAAATATCATTTGATTGGTCTCACTAGCCAGAGTTCAATATTACAATACTTGCCAAACGCTTCGGTTGATTTTGACAAAACAATACTGTAGTGTTTTGTTGTTGTTTTGTTAGTTTGTTTGTTTATCTTCCAATACCTGGATTTTCATTATTTTATAAAGTTATCCTTTTGTTAACAACCAGTGCGAGCGAAACAAATGGGTAAAGGGGTCACGCTAGACTAGCCAATAATTCGCGAGCAAGTTAAGCTTGGTACGGAATCGTAGATATAGATAGTCTGTTGGGAGAGCCAGTGCTGGTGTCCGCTAAACTAACATATTCAACTGGACCTAAAAGTGAGTTTATAAATATTTAGCTAGCTAATTGTTGTTGTTGAAGGGTTTATACTTTAAGCTAGTTCCCATTCAAAGTTGCCATTCAACAACCCAAACTTAAGTTCTACACATATAGCACTGGTAGTATAGGTAGCAGTTAAGAAATTCAGTACTAGGGTAGCTAGGATAAGGTATAGTAATAATGTATATACATATAACTAATATAACTAGAGAAATGAATGGTACTTATGAAGCCAGATAAGATCCACTAAAGTGCTCGTGTTCCTTTGCTCTAGCTTGAGTAACTTAGAAACTTCATGTGAAGTGCTCTTTCAAACTTGAATTAGATAATATAAACGAAAGAAAACTCAATATATTTTGTACCTTTTGGATGTGAGTTTTATATTGCCACGAATATGCTCAAAACAATGAAACTACTCTTTAATAAAGTTATTTACATTAAGACCTGTAGGCAGACCCAATTGTTAATTGTTGTGGTAAGATAAATCCTTTAATTCAAATAAATCGTGAATGTTATACACATCATCAGTTGATATTATTTGTACTCTATATAATTCATCATTACTATGATGATGTAGTTCTAATAAGGCAATGATAGTAGTAGTAGTGTATCTATGTGTGTATGTTTTTATGCGAATGTGTGCATGATATCCTAATATGAGTACAATGCTTCTTTTTGATGCATCAGGTGATTAGGTACGTACTATGACCTGGTGTTGTGTAGTACTCATTGATATCTGTGGCGTTGATTAAGACTTGTTATTTTAATAACAATAATGGCTTACAGTTTCACATTTTGTATTGGCACATCAATTTGTGTATAAATAATTTGATATTTAGCTATTACAGTCGAACCTCCGAACAACAGCCATGCATGGGGACGAACCCTTTGGCCTTTGTAGAGAGTTTGACCTTATTTCGGAGTTTTTTTTTGTGCTACTACTTTTTTAAAGAATTTGACAAAATAACTAATAGATTGAGTTTTTTTGGATGATGAATTGATGTAGCTATTAATGTTAGTATATTGTGGCTTTGTTGTGGGAAAGAAATCATGCAATGTTTTTTTGTTTCATGGCTGCAAGTTGTAATGAAGCCAATGAATCCACAGATATGCCAATCTTGGTTGACTCCATTAAGTGACCTCGACTTTCTAGAAATGTTTTGATATCTTCCAAAGCCAAGATGGCATCCTTGTAGGTCTTCACATTTGAAGTGGGCAATTGTTCACTATCATCTTCTTCATGTTTGTCACATTCTTCTTCGCCACCTACCTGGCTAAGCTGATGCATGAAGTCTTCTTCCCATGTCAAGCTGTCCAGGTCATTGCATACCGGTATTGAATCTTCCCCATTGATGTACTCATCTGAGCTGCAGCAGTTAGGCACTACATCATGAATGAGGCTGGTAAGGTCGGCTTCAAAATCCACAGCTGAGAATGGGCCATCTTCCTCCATGCTGCAGGAAACAATATCCATCTCTGAATTGAGGATACCAGCTTTCCTGAAACATTTTGAAATTGTCTGAGTTGATACGATTGACCATGCCTGGGAAACCCACCTTATGGCTACTAAAATATTGACCGATTTCACTACCTCAGATGCAGTTTGGCATTTATCAATTTTTGTTAGCACATATCGCAAAAGTAAGCGTTTATAGTGCACCTTGAAATTTTGTATGATGCCAAGGTCAAGTGGCTGCAACTTTGAAGTGGTATTGGCTGGCAAAAAACTATTTTTATATTACTAAATTTTGACTCGAGAGTGCTAGGGTGGCAACCTGCATTGTCCATCAACAACAAAATCGAACGCTGGCTATGAATTAACCTGCTGTTCAACTTAGTTAAAACAGTCTCCATAATATCTCCTGTCATCCATGCCTTCTTCTGATTGAAATAATTGACTGGCAATGCACTCTTATCAAAACGCTTTAAACACCTGGGATTAGCTGAAGTCCATATGACAATTGGCTTTTCCTTAATGCCTGCTGCACTGACAAAAAATGCCACAGTGATTCTTAGCTTACTTTTCTTCCCTCCTTTGCACTCCTTTCCTATTCGTCCAAAGCCACTATCAGGTAAAGCTCGCCAAAATACTCCAGTCTCGTCCATATTCCACACATCTTCCTTTGCATAGCCTGTAATTAACTCAGGAAGCCTTTCCTTCCATGAATCCACAGTAACTCCCTGCACATCCCCAGACTCCCCACATATTTTAAAACGTTTGATGTTATATCTGGCTTTCCACTTGCCTAACCAACCATTGGATCCCTTAAAGCTTTCGTCCCTAATTTCTCAGCAATGACTTTAGCTTTTTCAATAAGCTGGGGACCACCAGGATAAACATGTTTTGAACAAGCTAAAAGGTACCACTCGTACAAAGCCTTATTTATGTCTTCATACTCACATGTACGAGAGACTTTAGTGGAATGGATCCTGCTTCCAGAAGCATTAGCCTTAAATAATGCTAAAATAGAATCCTTATTCTTGATAATTTGGGCAACCTGAGTCCTGCCACACTGAAACATTTCCCCTAGTGCACGGTGACTGAGCCCCCTGTCATTCTCGTGGGCCTTGATAACCTCCACTTTCTTTTTTAATGGCAGGAAATTTTTCTTCTGCTTCGAAGCCATATTGGTGCAAGCAACGCGGGAGAGCTCAGATAAAGCCCACCCCAAGAAGGTGTGACGTGTGTATGGCTGCAAGTCAGGTTGTTGCTAGTGCTGAACTGCAAGTTTTGGAAATAAACTTCTCCATAAGAGGCTATCACGAGTACACTGACGTATGGGTACCTTTTATAGGGGAATCACTATTGGTGAAGCCAGAGCCCACAAATGTCAAAGACAATAAAGCAGTAGCAGTTATGAAGGACTCCACAGTTGTAGGTCATGTACCACGCAATCTTGCATCGCGTCTTTTTCACTTTTTAAGAAGAGATGTCAACAAAGCGTTTGCTGTGGTCCAAGGAGAGAGAGTGAACAGAGGCGCCGGTTATGGCCTGGAAGTGCCCTTTATTTACCGCCTGTTTGGCCCACCTGTTTATGTCTGCCGAATGAGAGAACTAGTTAATGAATTATTAATAGAGGGACATCTGTAATGAATGTAAAATTAGAATTAGCATTCATTTAGTATTATGTCTTTTATTAAATTGAAAGGCACACAAGCCATTAATTAGTAAGGCGTGGCAAGCTAAAATTGAAAGGCTAGGCAAAACGGCGGCATCAATAAGTTGGGTGTGGCTAACTGGCCGTCCCAAGAAGTAAATTTTTTTATACAAGACATTACGTTTTGGGGCACACAACTTGGCCGTTGTCCGGAGTAGAGAGTCAACCGTTACTTGGAGTCAAAAAATCCATAACATACATTCAGAAATACTCCGTTCCCAATGGTCTGACCGTTGTTGAGAGTCTGACCGCTTATCGGAGTCCCGTTGTAGGGAGGTTCGACTGTATATGTACATATTGGCAAGGTAATGAGCTATTTTCTTTAATTATGAGTGAGCTTTATAAAGTAGTTAAATACAGTGGAACCTCGATTATCCGAAAGGCTTGGGACCGAGACCCTTTCGGATAACTGAAATTTACGGATAATTGAGGTTTATTATTGCACCTAATTACACAACATTGTTATTAAATATGAAGTAAACAGTGCTTATAAAAAAAATTAATAGTTTGAATGTTAATATCAAGTCATTCTTTATGAATAAAAGCTGCCAATGTTGTTTGTTTCAAATTTAAACTTCGCTTTCTAGATGCCAACGTATGTATTTTTTGTAGATAAGTGTTGTTGGTTCAGCTTCTTTTTTATGTTTATACCAAAGAAAAAAGTCTGTTGCTCCCCAGGATGTAGCTTGGTGGTATAGAAATAGTCTGCTTTTTCACAAAGAATTGGACCTGAAATAGGCATTCCTTCAACTCTTTTTTGGACAAACAATAGGCACACTACACATAAAAAAATCACTTAGTCATTCAGCACTGTAGCTAAATGAGTGAGCAAAGTTTACTTACCAGCCTTATCCAATTGTACATCATTAGCATTTTTCATTGATTTTCTTTTCTTCGCAACAGTTTGGCTATCCATGGATACAAAAAATGACCGTATCTTCTCTTCGTTCTTCTTCAGCTCGCAAACGATAGAAATTCCGATGACATATTCTATGGCTAAGCTGGAACAACTATTTTTCTTAAGCTTATCCAATATTTATACCTTCTTTTCAATTGTTAGGACAGTCCTTTTTCGTTTCACCGCCACTTTACTACGCTCAGCCATAGCCTCTCCTACTCAAAATGCAGCTATTTGCCATTGAATATTTGCGCATGCGTGACGAATTTGCCTTTCGGATAATCCGAGCATTCGGATAATCGAGGTCCGGATAATCGAGGTTCCACTGTAATTGATAAATGATTTAGTCAGTAATTTAGTCAGTGTTTATGCATTTACAAAGTAAGGTAAAAAATTTTTGAAAAATATGTGGTATTCGTATATCCATGCTATACTATTATTATTATTATCATAATAACTATGGATGCCATTTATATTTCGTTAAGATGAATCCAGTAAACTCTACAGACTTCCAAGGGACTACAGATGACATGGGAGACGATGATAGAAATTCAGTATTTGGTATTCCCATTCCGGATGAGGCAGTTTATGCCATCATTGCAGTGGGTGGGGCTCTGTTGCTTATTCTGTGCTGCAGCTGTTGTCTGATTGTGTGTCTGTGTATTAAGAAGAGGAGACAGAGGCGTAAACTTACTGCTCAGATACGTGATGTCATTAGAGTAGATAGCACTGACGACTTGGATGATTATTACGTGAATTATGGTGAGATACTGTCACTTTTAAGACTAATATACTACTATACTAGTGATGTGCTTGAGCACAAATGGCGAGCGAGCTTAAAACTACACTTTTGTTAAAAGATTAATTTAAACTTCAACACTCAAGCTACTTAAAAAAAAGTCAAGTTTAAATTATGTGTATACGGTAAAGGGGTCTCAATGGCATAGTAACGACTCCCTGCAACAGACCCTGCAACAGTTAGAAGGAAAAAAAGCAACAAAAACAAGTAGCATTGTTTGCACGTTTTCTTTGTGATATTCTTTAGCTAAGTAAAGGCACAATACTTTCACACAATTGAACATACCTACACAAGGCTTACCTTCGTAGTTACTCTAGTGGACAAAGAATTTTCAAGCAAATACTGTTTAGTTGGGCTTATAACTGTGAATTAACTTACCACCGCCACTAACTCGAATAGAATGGAACTCCGTTAAGTGTTTGAGTTTTAACTAAGAATTCAGAGCGGTAAACAATTCAATTTTTAGGATGATACAGGTAATGATCGCTAAACCGGAGGATTCCATTTAGTGAAGTTTGGGACGGGGTCGAACAACGAGCTAACACAAAAATACGAGAAGGTCAAAGTACAAAATGACATACGTACGTCCAAATATACAAATAAACTAGTGGTGTGCTTGAGCACAAATGGCAAGCGAGCCTGATAGCTAGGTAACACTAGTGATGTGCTTGAGCACAAATGGCGAGCGAGCCTAAAGACTATACTATTTTTATATGAATGATTTTGACTTCTAACACTGAAGCTACTGAAAATAAGGTCCAGTTTTTTAATTTCGCATACACGGTAAAGGGATTTCAGTGCCATAGTAACAACTCTCTGCAACTGCTTGAATTGAAGGCAAAAAACAACAACAAAACAATACACGTTATTTAAAAGTTTTCTTTGTGATATTCTAGTGGTTGTAACACACAATGCTTTGACACAACTGGACATGCACCTACACAGACTTACCTTCGCGGTAGTCTAGTGGACAATGTATTTTCAAGTAAATACTGTTGCGCACGGCTTATAACCATGACAAAGAGCGCATTGACTTACCACCGCCACTAACTCGAATAGAAATGGAAATCCCTTAAGTTTTCAAGTTTTAACTGCACCCGCAAAAGAATTCAAAACGGTAAACAATTCAATTTCTAGGGTGATACGGGTACTGATCGATAAACCAGAGGATTCTGTTTAGTGCAATTTGGGACGGGGTCGACCACATAACTAACACAAAAATGCGAGGGTCAAAGTGCAAAATGACATACGTACGTCCAAACATATATACAAATAAATAAACAAACATCCCCGATTTTCAATTGTGTTACCCCTGTAAGTGTCTCGCTCGCTACGCTCGCTCGCCAATAAAATAATATTATGTTTTAGCTTACTTCATGCAAACACTATAGCAGATATGACCTTTTATTTCAGCAAATAAATACAAAATCACTCTCTTACCTGATTAATGGTAACTTTTGTAGTATCAAACATCAACCATTCTGATAATCTCAATTACCAGTAACTAAAAAATATACCAGTGTTATTATTAGCCAACAAATATGGAATTACTACTTGCCTCAATTTCCTATTGATAACTTCTGTAGTATCAAATTTAAATTACTTTGACTGTCTGAATTACCTCGAATTCTTGACAACAAGTAGCTACATAACAGAAAGGCCAGAGTTATTTTTGCATATTTAGCTAACAAATATGGAATTACATACTTACCTCAGCTTCCCTCGAGTAGTAGTAGCTTCCTTAGCATTATTACTACGGCATTCTGACTACCAATGACTCTTGACAGCCAACAATCGGCACTCCGTATCCCCCTATAACGAAGAAGTTTTTAAATTAAGTCTGGAAAAGGGTCTTCAATGCCATAGTAACCGGTCGAATCAACTTTTTGTTTCTTGAAAAGCAAGCGTTTTCACAGGAATTTCTCACACTTCCGCGCTTAAGTATAAAGTAATGCTTGCTTAATGCTGTAGTTTCAGAATAAACTGGGGTCAAGCATAAAAAGCTGTGTTTTTTGGAGAAAAAAGTTTCCCGCGCGCGCATTTTAGGGGCATACGTACCATCCTTATATACACACATATATCCATATAACATATACCCGATTTTGCATTATCCACCCCTAATACTGTCTCACTCGCCAACAAGTATTTTATCATTTGTGCCTGTATCATTGTTTAAGGTAAGGTAGTAGCCAAGCACAGCTCCTTTGTGGAAAAGCAGGAGGGTTGGGTCACTCCAACATACTTAATTGGTGTATTTTCCCAAGATTCTAGGGAAACATATAAAATGTATGAAACGTCTAATGCGTGTGGACATCCTTAAAGTATTGTGTATTAATATTTTAATAACTAATCTCACCTGCTATTTGAATGAGTTCTGAGTTACCTGAGGAGACTGTACAAATGGACAGTCCCATTCTATTTTACTGATGTTATTGTAACATTCTTCTTACATAATTTGCTCCACAAATAAAGGATTAGGCTGATTTTTTACATTCCTTAAAAAGTAGCCACCTCCTCTTCTTCTCACTGCAAGAAATTCTATCTCATCAGACAGCAACACTAGAGACCAGATGATAAGAAGATTCACAAGTATTAATTATATTCCACTATTACCAAAAAGATAGTCACCAGACCCTCTCATTTTCCATGAAAGTGTAGTTCCCACCAGACTAGGATGAAGGTATATATTGTGGGTTTTGTTTACAATTTTAAGATGTAGTAATGAGCCTCTCTGACATTATATCCATCTCGCTTTCTGGATTAGTGCTTTTTTTTAGGTACACAGTTCATTCCCTTTCTATCTTTTTTTTTCTTTTTTTACATAATTTGGTTTTAATCCACAATCACTAGAATAAGTTATAACATTAGTTTAATTATATTAATTGGTTTTAAACTTTGTACTATAGAAGACTAATGCAAAGGTACTTCACTAATATGCTAAGCATGATCACATAACTGATCCAATTTATTTCAAATGTTTTGGAGCAAAAAGATATAAGAAGAGCATAGCTATAGCATTAGTTAATTACATGATAACCTTTTATTGTTTCCAACTCCTAATGTTTCACTTGTGCATTCAATCATTCAATATTTATAATTAATTTTCAGGTTCTAATCAGCCAATACTAATGGAAAACGGCCAACAGCTCACTCATGTGATAGGTCCTGAACACTTGTCTAGTTCAAGTGACTACACTTCAGTAGTGAGGACTGACATGGTTCGGGATATTGGAGATAGTGGAATAGTGCAATCAAACTCGGCACCTTCATCAGCAAGTAGCTTCCATGGAGTAGATGGGACTAGAGTTCGCTACGCTGATATTATGTCACTGGTAACTTTATATGACTGCAATTAAGGAGTGTGCACCATAAGATAAAATACATTCTTTTTACTTAATGTGCCATTTTCCATAAGTGACACTTTGCACAGAAAATTTTGGCAAAATGCGGCCTTCATCCAAGTACGTCGGCATCCAGATATTGAGCTCTGCATGTTTTATAGTGGTAGCTTCAATAGTTGCCGACATACGAGACCTAACCATTTCAATCTACAGGCTTCTTTAATACTTTTCTTGAGAGATTTATATATCTTATCCCAATGTTTTAGCACACCACATTGTGCCTAATTTTCAGTGCACTGTCAAATACTGCTAGTTTAGACTTCAGCACAAACTACGAGTGAGCTAGCCTAATAATAAGAGTATAACATTTATTTAATTAAATTTCTATAATCATGTTATAACTTATTATTTTCAAACATTGGTTCTTGAGTAGCCTTCTTCAGAAACATTAAATATTGCACTACAGAGACTCTTATACAGCCAAAATGTTTGTAATGATAAGTATCACTTTGTACGAACTTTATTTAGCTAATCTAGTATGTATATAATGCATGAATGTGAATCTTGGCAAGTTGAACACATCTGGTTAAAGTTACGGCTACACTACTTGAGATAGCAAAGTTTTGTAAACATATCAATTTCAGTTGCAGTTAAAATTTTATGCATTTTTTTTTCTTTTGTAGAATCCACCCACGAGATCAGAAGTGCCTGATGCAGAGAATAATTTAAATAGCTATCTGGATGGTCATCAAGTCAATACATTAAAGCGTTCAGAAATACGGTGAGCATTATTAGATAAGATTTTATACTATATAAATATTTGGTGAGTTAGCGCAGTCAAAGACAACTTAAAATTTTCAGTTCATTTTTAGCTCTTAGTATTTTTTTTCATCTTTACAAACATATTACTCAGGATTTCATAAAGAAGGGGGGGAGGAGAAATCTGGGGTTTTCCACCCCATGCAAGAGTTCTTCCCCCCCCCCCCCCCCCCCCGTACACACACACACGCACCGCACACACAAACAATGCCACTTAATTGTTTCAATCAGCTACAATATTATAGTAACAACAAAAAAGTGACCATTGCAGTAACTTTAAAGCCTAATCCAGTGATTATTCTGTTAGAATTAATTGTCTTGTAATTTCAGTAAAATTATTTCTTATATTTTTGAAACCTTCAGTGGCATTCTTTAGTCATACTAAGTTCTGTTCTGCTAATCTGAATTTTAAAAATCTTTCTCAGCTATAGCTATATAATCAATTAGAAAGCATGATAGTACTTAGTCAGAATGACTAAAAAATATTCCACTGAAGACGGCAGAATTGTTTGATTTGTAACATCTACATAGCCTTGTTATTCGAAGACAAAATATCTTCTCTAATATACTCGCTTGTCATTTGTGTCATTATAGGACAAACATAAAACAATGAATTGAATACAAATTTGTGAACATAAATTGTGCCCTTATCCTCCAGATATATTGAGTCTACAACTTTGTTGTTTATGTTTGAACTTATGTATCATGATGCTTACTTAGAATTAATATGGGTGTTTCTCTATGGGTTTTTTTTTTATTTACAAAAATTTGGATTGATATTGTCAGACCCTAGATTAATGCAAACTAACATTGACTGGATTTCTATCTTTAAAACTTTGAGATCCTACAATTTTTATAATTTTGAAATAAAACTATATAAATGACATTACTTAACTGCTAATACATTTCATTTTAATTTTGCTCAGAAATACTTTCAACAATATTAAAGTTATTGATGAGGAAATATTTTGATGCAAACATAAATTCAGCAAACATTCAATTCTAGCTTAGTCATGCTTGTAATTAATTGCTTTTATTGATAGTAATATCAGTATGTTGGACATAAACATAAAGATCATACTCTGACCCGTATTAACCAAAATGGATTATTATTACTCTATGCTTTCTTCTATATATTATAATACTTATTACATGAGTCAGAGTGTGATATGGTGAAAATATTTCAAGAGCAGGCTAATTTATTTTCAAGAGCCAGAGGTGAGTGAAAATAAAGCCTGAGAGTGAAATATCTTGCCATAACACTTTGACAAGTGTAATAAGTGGTTTATTCCACACTAGATATTGTAGTTAGTACTAGAGGTAGAGTAACTCACAGTGATAAAGTTGGTTGTAGGGGCTACCCATACCCCAGCTGATATTTTAGCAGCTGCTCTAACCCTGGTGAGCAGGGTACAACAGGAGGAAGGTAGCTGTAAACCCCCCCCCCCCCACCTCCCACCCTCCCACCCAGAAAATTGAAAAGTTTGGCCAGTTGCTATAACTACAAGGGTAATGAGCTTTGAAATATCATGAGTTATTTCACCAGGTCACAGACCTAAAAATATCATTGTGAAGATATCTATAGGGTGGAATAAATATGCTTTTTTTTTTTTTACTTCTAGAGTCAGGAATAAAGTAATTAATGGTAGGTGTAGTGGTATTTGGATGAAAGATGATGAAGAAAAACCAATTCACTTAAAGAAATCTGGAGAGGAAGATGGAGTAATAATGCTCCAGGAAGCCACTATTCTATCTCAATTAAACCACACTAACATTTTAAAATTCTATGGAATTTTAAAAGATGACTTATATGTAAGTTTCTATTACATATTAAATTTGTGTCTTGTATATATTATGATGTTGGGTAATTATTAGGTTACTATTATTGAAGAAGATCTGCCACACACACTAAAATCTTATCTTGGAGATCTGAGATTCAAGTAAGACTATTTTTATTAGGTATAATCTCTCTCTTTCACAGGCTTTCTTGAACAATACAGAATTAAAATATTTAGTTACCACTGGGAATCGAACCACAAACACTCTGCCACTGAGCTACAACAACCAGCTGGCAAACAAACACTCCTATTAATACAGAATTAGAGTGTGTTTTTTTGCCGGCTGGTTGTTGTAGCTCAGTGGCAGAGCGCTTGTGCATCAAGCAAGCGGTCTAGGGTTCGATTCCTGGTGGCGATCTAATATTTTTAACTTTATTATTTAAACGCCTGTGTGTGAGAGAGAATACGTATAATGAGTAAAAGAAGGCTGAGAAAGAAATTGTGAAGACAATATTATTTTAACCTGATCATGAATAGCCTTCTGGGCGCTAGATATCTAGCAGCAAATTATTTTTTATACCCATAATTTAAAACAAAATATACACTTTATTGGACTACAAATTGCTGATTGAAAAACTATGATGTTTGAAACAGTTAAGACACTTTAGCTTGGTTTGTCCTTGGATAATATTTGTTTGACTAGGTATAGACATACTTGATTATTAAAGTTCAAACCACTAGTCATAAATGTTTTATTAATCAAACATTTCGGCTGCTATTCAGCTAGCCATCATCAGTGAAACAAAATATATTAACTGCTAGAATTGATGCTGTAACTATAGTGAAGTATAAACATGTTTGGTACTATTGGAACACCTCAAGCTGTGATGCTCTTATACACACTAGGAACTATCCCAGTGTCCTATAATTTCAAACGATCAACAAATTCAATATATATATAATACTTATAGCACGAGTCAGAGTACAATATGGGAAAATATTTTACGAGCACGCAAAATATTTTCACGAGCCAAAGGCGAGTGAAAATGTGGCGTGAGAGTAAAATATCATTCCCATATTGTACGACGAGTGTGATAAGTGATTTATTGCTTCTGTGAAATTTTTCTCAACCGGTTACAATACAATTTTCATTGATTTTACTCGCTACGCGCGCGCTACAAGGAGCGTACAATATAAACCGTACAATATGGGAGAATACAGAACGCTCGCGTGATGCGGAAATATTCAAGTAAAAATATCAAAGCTGCAATAAATTATTATATATTTTTATCTTTTTCACATTATATGTTCTTTCCCTAGAAAAACTAACCAGGCATTACGAGGAACAGTCAAACTTTTGCTCACTTTCTGCCAGCAGGTTGCACTGGGAATGAAGTATATATCTGACAACAACTTTGTTCACGGAAATTTAATGGCATGCAACGTGATGGTGTCAAGCACTAATGAGTGCAAGGTGGGCATTGTTAACAGCCAATCTAGTTATAGTAGAGAAAATAGCCTGTTATTAAGTTTAAATTTAAAGCTTGAACTAAATGGGACTTTCATGCTATATTATATTGATGCTAAAAATTTTTAACTTTTAAAAATTACTTTTTTTGACATTGTATTCATTATTTTGGAGTGACGAATGCAGGTATTAAAGACTACTAACAATGCATTCTTAGTTATTAAAATGTAACTTTACAAATAGTAAAGCTGCTTAAGTAAAATTGTGTTTTACATGCGACTGTTTGCAAAAATATAATTAGATCACCAACTTCAGCCTGACCCATGCGGCCACTCGCAGACGTGGCCGTGAAGTGCATGACAGAGTAGCATTGAAATGGAATCCTCTTGAAGTGGTTGAAAATGCCAAGTTCTCAGCAGCAAGTGATGTCTGGTGTTTTGGGTCTCTCCTCTATGAGATATGGAGTTTAGGACGAGATCCTTTTGAAGGAGAAAGTATTATTAATGTAAGCAGTACAGCTAATCGGAATTCATATGAATGTTACACCATTTTGTCGTAACCATTATTAGTAATTATAAATGGACACTATGGAAAACGCATATTTTACAAAGTATAAGATTATTGGATGAAGCGAGACTCTCACTAACAAGTCTCAATAAGTGAGATTTTGGTATGGCGAAGTTCAAAGAGGTCAATGCATGTTGTAGAAATCCTTCTCCCGATTACTATGTATACATGATATAACAAAGTTGCGCACCCACGGTAAAATTAAAGAGGCAGCTATAAATTTGCAGGTAAATCGCAACAAGATAAAAGCTAGTTCTGGTGAGTTTCAGTCCATTGCAGATGATATATTTTATATAGCCACTGTGATAGGTGGCATCGTATAACTACTGGAGCTCAGCTATAAGGGGAGCTGTTGAACCCAAGTATCCTAGCAATATTCAGTTGCAGTAGGATTGTGAGTGAGAGCTGTTGAATCCCAGGGACTCTAGAAATTTGTATGTTGATTCAGTCATTCTTGGCTGAAATAATTATAATAATAGCACATTTTTCTCATTCTAAGAGCCAATATACTAATTAAAACTTAACCCCATATTGACTGTGAGAACGAGAAAAATTTTCTATCAGTTTATTTGTCATTCATTCTGCACTCTAAGGTTAGAGAAGCTTCTGCTCACTTGGCATCTACATCTACTGAGTGCAGTTCATCCCACAATAGAAATAAGAAATTTCCTAACAGAAGTCATTGCATATAGGGTAGGGCTACAGTTTAGTTATGATTTATGATGAGCGCAGGAGAAATTTTAACGTCAAAAAGTGTGTTCAATCTAAGGAAAGTGAATGGGAATAGTGAAGTTTTCATACTTCTGCCACATAAATCGGCTTGCTTTTTATGGAAAGATTTCTGAAAAGCTAAACAATAGTACACATAAGCAGATTATGATAATAGTAACTTTTAAGACCCACACTTTCTATTTCATAAACTGGACATACTGCATGCAAAAACATTTTTTTATTATAAGGACTACATTTAATAAAATTAATGTTCTACAAAGCTATTTTTCATGGAGCCAGTACAACCAATTTCATGATTTCGCTATAGCTTTAATATTATTGTAGAAGCTACTATAAAAAAATGTCTTACCTCAATCTTTCCAGTTAGTGAATGCTTCTGTTACAATTCAGTTGTTCTTAATGTGAAGTACGTACCAGTAGCTCTGCATGACAACCTCTCAACTACCATAACTAACCATTTTAAACTACTTTGTTAAGGGTTTTCAAGGTCATACTGGTATAACTAAGCCAAGTGGTTGAGGATAAAAACACCATATGCAACTCCAATTCAAATGTGCAAAAGTTTGTACATCAAGCGCCACTGCGTGGCAGGGTAACTTGCTAATAATAACAATAATAATTGGCAAGCAAGAAAGCTACGTGAATAAGAATGTAAGATTGAAAATTGGTGTATGTGATAAATAGGCATATTTGCACAATCTCAAATCCCCTCGTGGGTGCCTTTATTCTTTCAAAAAAATATATACAGCTTTACAGCTTTTTTGATACTAAGAATGGCAAGTGTTTTGAATAACTCATGAGATGAGCCCAGTTGGTAAAGAATTGCCTCAAACTGAATGGGCAAAGTGTCACCATATTCTGTAGAAGGTAATTAAGGGAATTCATGATTCAAGAAGGAAGAGCTGAATAAAGGAATAGCTAGTTAAGCAGGAAAAGCGAGAGCAGGAGAGGGAACCTGATATAACTAAATCAAGTAGTAGAGGATAAGACAAATATATATATATATATATATATATATATATATATATATATATATATATATATATATATATGATACAAGTATTGTAGTACTTATTACATGAGTCAGAGTGTGATAAGGTGGAGTCAAAGGGGAGTGAAAATAAAGCCTGAGAGTGAAATATCTAGCCATATCAAATAAGTGGTTTATTCCACACTATATATCTTCACAGGAGTAGTTTTTTGGCAACTCAAGGTGTAAAGTTGGCAGAAAACTCACTAGGGGCTCTGACAACTCCAGCTGATATTATAGCAGCTGCTCTAACCTGGCTGGGTAGGCTCCACTAGAGTAAAGGTAGCTGTAAAAACCCAGAAAACTTGTACACCAGGCCTGGTTGCTATAACTACTCAGCTAATGATCTTGTGCCAGATATCTCATGGCTGTATTGGGTCACGTACCTAAAAATATCATTGTTAAGATATCTAGCTTATAATTATACTAGTGGTGTGCTTGAGCACAAATGGCGAGCGAGCCTGATAGTTAGGTAACATAAAATGTTACTATGTTTTAGCTTACTTCATGCAAACACTATAATAGCAGTTATGACATTTGATTTCAGCAAACAAATACAAAATCACTCTCTTACCTTATTAATGGTAACTTTTGTAGTATCAAACATCAACCATTCTGATTATCTCAATCACCAGTAACTCTTGAACAAGCTCTCAGCTACGATAAAAAATAAACCAGTGTTATTATTTGTAATTTTAGCCAACAAATATGGAATTACTACTTACATCATTCTTGAGTATTGATAACTTCTGTAGTATCAAATTGAAGTTACTTTGACCATCGGAATTACCTTGAATTCTTGACAAGCTCTCACCTACAAAAACAAAAGACAATCAATTTTAGCACACAAATACACAATTACTTTCTTACCTCATTTTCTTGAGCAGTGGTAACTTTTGTAGTACTAAATTTGAGCCAATCTGACCATTAAAATTTACCAGTCACTGTTAACTAGCTCTTAGCTACAAAAAAGAAAGGCCAGAGTTAATTTTGCATATTTAGCTAACAAATATGGAATTGCGAACTTATCTCAGCTTCCCTCGAGAAGTAGTAGCTTCCATAGCATTAATACTACGGCATTGTGACTACCAACGGCTCTTGACAACCAACAACAGGCACTCCGTATCCCCCCATAAAACGGCGAAGTTTTGAAATTAAGTCTGGAAAAGGGTCTTCAATGCCATAGTAACCTGTCGAATCAACTTTTTGTGTCTTGAAAACAAGCGTTTTAGCAGGAATTTTCTCATACTTTGGAGCTTAAGTATAAAGTAAGGTTTGCTTAATGCTGTAGTTTCAGAATAAACTGGAGTGAAGCCTAAATAGCCGTGTTTTTAGGAGAAAAACGTTCCCCGCGCGCGCGTTTAAAGAGCATACGTACCATCCATACATACATACATATATATAACATATACCCGATTTTGCATTATCCACCCCTAATTGTCTCGCTCGCTACGCTCGCTCGCCAATAAATACCTTATGATACTGCATTCATAAGTTTTAAGAAGTTAGTACATCTAGCTCCACTGTGTGGTGGAGTATGCTAGTTATTTTATTAAAACTCAGCCTGCATGTGCTAGAGGGTTACAGTACTCCGTTTGTCTGTCAGTCAGTCATTCTGTAATTCTGTCACACAATAAAAGCAGATTTGGAGATGGCAGCCTCCCGAAAATGAAAACAAGCATTAAAATTGCACTGGACATTTTAAGTCCCTTTAATGTGCCAGAATTTTTTTTTCAGCTTTTTTTTCTTCAGAAAAAGCTAGGTAATTTAGGTCGTACGATCGTAAGAAATTGTTGGTAACGCCCCCAATAATCACGCCATATTTATGTGAGCAAATCATTTCTTTGCTGCCTGTGGTATTTGCATTACACTATATTCTCAGCAGTTTACCGGAGTACTTGGAGTTTCCCATTGCAATAACTGGTGAGGTGCGTGTCACTTGTATATTAAACTTTTCTTATGAAGACAGCAAACATCTACCATTTCATTGCACTTGTTGCATATCTATGGCTTTCTCAAGCTGTACATATAGACTAGCATGAGCTACATTTTAGCTTATTCGTATCGATACTTCTCCGAATAACATATTCTTCAGGTCTTTGTAATAGCTGGCTAGTATATAGTAACACTGAGGGTTTGCACACTTGGTGCTTCATTATTATTATTATTATTGTTATTATTATTATTATTATTATTATTATTATTATTATTATTATTATTATTATATTAGTAGTAGTAGAAGTGTCTGTTCTCCTTGTTAGGTAATGGCCCTGCTATGTCAAGGTCGACGTCTATCTCCACCTTCAGGTTGTCCTCGTGCCATGTATGAGCTCATGATTCAGTGCTGGTATGTCAGTGTAGAGATATCTAGAATACTACTTAATTGACATAAAAGATGCTCATTCTAAATGAGATATTATTCTCCACCTTTTCTCTGCTTAATTGAATTCCACACTGGTAATATCGATTATGATCCTTATCTTTCCAATATCATCTTTTTTTACCTCTACCCAGTGTAGGTGATCATATAATTTTAATTAATTTTTATTGACATTAGATAAATACTATAGCTGAGTCATTCTTCAATACAAAAATGTGTGGATTTTTTTAGTATAGCATTGGAAAACTGTAATTATGGCATAACATTATAGCTACTTGGCTTCACCTCATGAAATATTTTCACACCATTTGCACTATTAATACCATAGTTTATCATGCTATTATAGCTCTCCAAAACAGAACTCTAAGGAATTTGTCATTTATATCAAGTATTATGACATTAATTGTAATTAGGAATTCAAATATCTTTGAGCGGCCTTCATTTTCTGAGTTGGTTGTGAATTTGACTCGTCCTGATGTTCTGCTTCTTCATGTCCCACCTGAGCTAATAGAAGCACACCCTGACTGTGGCAAAGTTGGAATGCCTCTGGCAGTAGGGACACTTATGTATCCAGATCTACAAATTACATACTGTAGCTAATCAGTCAAACACAAAAATGTATTTTTGTAATGTCTCTTTCATGTTTTTATATATTTTTTAATGAAATTTATTACAAATGATTACAATTCTTTAATTACAGGTAGTTACCAATATTAGCAATCAAAGTTGGGATTAGGTACATGTAGCTAATTCAGTTGCATAGAATTTTGAACTAGACCTAGACACTTATACTAGACATAGATAGTGTGGACTCCTAATACCAGTAATACATATATTATGCAGTTTGATAGGGTATGCCAGATTAAATTTTTAGAATTATTCTATTGTTTATTCTAAAAAAAAAGTTTTGTCATTATTCCAAAAGAAGCATACGCTATTCCACAAAAATTCTCAAATTAGTGGAATAATAATAGCAAATTTTCTCATTCCAACAGCGATAAAGTCAATTAAAACTTACCAATGTTTTGACTTCTTGCTGAAGTCCTCCTGGCAAGAAGTCAAAACATTGGGTTAAGTTTTAATTGACAATAATATTATTGGCTGTTAGAACGAAATTTTTTTTGCTATTATTATAATTATTTTAGCCGAGAATGACCGAATCATTGAAGAGCGGAGTATGATGGCAGTAACAAGTTGAGGTGTCATAAATAATGAGTGATTGAGTCAGTTCTCACTGGTCAAGTATTATATAATCATTATGAAAGATTCATGAACTCTTCCAGGAATCTTTTCTGTCCCCAGTAAAACTGTTTGATCATGGATTAATGGAAAAACATGTTTCCTGAAGCTGAATAGATGGACAGAATTATTTGCACATTTTTTTTTCAATGGGAGCTTTTTTTCATGCTATTTACACCACACAAATAGTGTCTTGAGAGGGAGAAATGTTTTCAGCTACAGCTGAATACTTTGGTAGCTAGCAAGTTGACAATATTGTGAGCATCACAGGAAAGGTAAAAGCAAGGAAGTCAATAAAATAATTGCATTAAACTTTTGGCTGCAGTACCACTATTTTAACTGGACTTACCATGCAATTTTATAAGCTGGAACGTACTACCTCCAAATCCTCTCTATATTCCCAAAATAATAATGTGCTGGCTTATCAATTGCCTTGGTAGCTACAGTTCATACGTTGATTAGTAAATTTGCCACGCCTCCATCTAATTATTGTCACAAACTTTCGTTTTTATATTCTCTTAATTGCCCATTGTGGGGGTTTCAAGCTGACTTTACTTTAAGCGTGGTAGCCTGCCACCAGAGTCGGTCTATAACCAATCTCCTGCCTCTTGATCACTTAACTAATAGCTCCTCCTAACCACCCAGGGACGTCCAGGAAGTTATAGATGCAATATTTTAGTTACACAATGATGCAGGTGAACATAATGGTGAGACTGACTAAAAAAGGAGTGGACCAAGCCGTGCAATATATAGCCAGTCCACCCATGGGTGAAACATAAATAAAGTGTGCTACACTGCACACGCTCAATGAACACATGTGTGTGAATATGGAATGTTCTAGAACACGCTCAATAAATGGAATCTTCTGAAACAAGTTAGAGTGTCAAGTAAACCAATAACAAATTGTCAGTTCATTCAGTGGGCGGTGTCCCACATCCCCCCTTGCTCAGATTAGCGACCGGTAGGGAAGCTGGAATTCCAGACATAACCCCAGCATCTTGTCCATTCTCCATGTTCTCTAACTCCTCGCTCTCAGGCCAACTCTGTCGACTGAGGCCATCTGCATTTTTATTCTTGGTTCCTTGCCTGTAGAAAATAGAAACATTATATTGCATAATTTTCAATACCATCCCTCGCAGTCTCCTATTCAAGGTCTTAGAGGTAAGCAATGACGTCAATGGTCGGTGGTCAGTCAATACAGTAAACGAAGCACCATATAAAAAATGGGAGAAATGTTCAATGGATGCTACCACTGCCAGGGCCTCAATTTCCGTTGCTGAGTATCTTCTTTCTGGTCCACGGAGCTGACGGCTGAAGAAAGCCACTGGATGTTCAACATCCTCTCTGATGACATTGAGAACAGCTCCAACACCTACTCCAGAAGCATCTGTGTGTAACTGGAATGTATCGGAAACAGAAGGCACAGTGAGAACACAATGATTACATAACGACTTACGCAAACTCTGAAAGGCATCCAGCATTTCCTGGCTCCACACTACCTTACCCGGTGCCGTGCCTGATGTAGCTGGAGTCAACAGTGCAGAGTGGTCAGAAAATCGTGGAATAAACTTCCTGTAATAGCCTATGCTTCCCAAAAAGGCACGAAGATCCTTCTTAGTTGTAGGCTGTCTAAATTCTGCCATGGCATGGACCCTATGTTCAGGAACTGCAACCTTTCCTCCACCCACACGATGTCCTAAATAATCCAAGTGGCGACAACCCCACTGGCACTTACTAGGTTTTGCCGTTAGGCCAGATTTCCGCAGAGCTTCCAATACTAGCCGTAAGTGCTGCAGATGCTCTGCCCAATCCTTGGAATACACGAGTACATCATCTATGTAAACTGACGCAAAGCTGCTGCAGTCCTTCAAGACCAACTCCATCAATGCCTGAAAGGTGGCAGGGGCATTTCGCAAACCAAAAGGCATTCGATTAAATCGAAACTTCCCCCATGGAGAAATAAAGGTCGTCAGGTCTCTAGAGTTATCATCCATCTGCACCTGGTAGTAGCCTTTGGCCAAGTCCAGCTTGGACAAAACTGTTGCATTCCCTGCTTTTTCCAACACATCATCCAGAGTAGGAATATATTGTTGTAGCTGTGGAGTGGTAGCATTTAGCCTCCTGTAGTCCACACACAAGCGAATTTTCCCATCTGGTTTGACTACTGGGACTAAGGGCGACGCCCACACACTCTCAGAAGGCTCAATGATGCCAGAATGCAGCAGTATATCTAATTCGGCTTTCATACCCTACTTAAGACGGTCAGGCACCCGATACGGACGCTGAGATATGACACTAGTTCCCTGCTCAAGTTCAATTGCCATCTTAGTTACTGATGTTTCTCCTGGACTATCATTCATGACTTCACTATACTCGCTCAATACCTGCAACAATTCACTCTCATCAAAACATTCACATTCCTCTTCCTTTAGATGAACAGACCCTTCCTCTAAACCATGGTCCTCAGCAATCACTGTTAGGGAGCACACATCCAATTCCCTTTCTTTAAACTCCTTCACCATATTCACATGTACAACTTTCCCTTTCTTCTTACCGTCTACCTCTCTGATTAAATAATTTACGGCATTCAATTTCTTTTCGACTACATAAGGACCTTCCCATGAATCTTCCAATTTAGCCACCATCCCAGGAATCCTACACAAAACCTTTTCTTCTTCAATCAAACTACGCTCACTCTTTCCACGATCATAATATTCCTTCCTTTTGCTACTTTCATGTAAACCATTCCTTGTTGCCACATCCCTCATTGCCTCCAAGCGACCACACAATTCCTCAACCCAGTCTCCTACTGCCAATCCATCTCCTGCTTTCCCTCTCCATCCCTCATATACTACATCCAGAGGTGTTCTCACATTGTGTCCGTAAACCAACTCAAAGGGGCTGTATCCTGTTGTTCGATTGGGGGCCTGGCGTAATGCAAACAGCACAAATGGGAGCTGTCGTACCCAGTCAAGACCCAAGGCATGAGCTTTACCAAGCATTGCCTCCAAGGTAGAATGCAATCTCTCAAGTACTCCATTGCTCTGTGGGTGATAGGCAGTAGTAAGCAGCTTCTCAATCCCAAGTAAAGAGGACATCTGTTTGGCTAATGCACTTGTAAATTGTGTTCCTCTGTCCGTCAAGATTTGATGTGGGAGGCCCATGCGACTAAAAATCTCTATGGTTGCTTCAGCCACTGACTTTGCCGTTATGGACTTCAGGGCTATGGCATCTGGCCATCTAGTTGCCATGCATGCCGCTGTTAGTACAAATCTAGCCCCACCCTTTCCTTTTGGTAGTGGCACAACCAAATCTAAGGCAATTTGTTCAAACGGCTGTGTGACAATAGGTCTCTCCACCATCCTAACCTTTGCCTGACCACGTTTGTTCACTCTTTGACACACTTGGCATGACTCGCAATACTTCCTTATGTCTGTGTTCATTAATGGCCATACAAAATTTCTTTTAACAATGATACCCACTTTCTTATGGCCCAAATGCCCGGATCTGTCATGCGCCAGACTCACTACCTTTAGTCGTCTAGATTTGGGAACAACTATGGTCTCTATGATTCCGTAAGCATGGTCTGAAATCCTCTGCATCAATAACTCATTGTCCCAATAATAGCCTCTCTCTTTATTGTTAGCTAATTCTCGTAGTGCCTTGAGACTCTGATCATCCTTAACTTCCTTTACAAAGAGATCCCTATCATTCCCCTCATTCACTATTGGAATATCCAACGCAACATCCACTTCACCCACTCCACCTTCTGCAGCAACTTTAACTATGTCACTATCACTGATTTCTAAAACCTCCTCATCATCTTCATCAGTACATTCCACATTCTCAACTTCTTCATCCATCACAATGCTAGTGCTACCCACATTCTCCTCTATCACACACTTGCTAACACTTCGAACACCCACTATGTCGCCAATTTGTAAGTTAGGAGACCTTTTCTTCCACTTCTTTGATTGCTGTTGGTGTATCTTTAAATACTCGTGATACCAACGCTGTTGCAGTTCTATTTGTAACCTCTTTACATGATTCCAGTGTTTAAGTACAGATCGAGTTAGGACTGAATTTGGCAAAGTTGTCGGTAATGCAAGGAGAGGACGACCGTTGAGAAAATGAGCAGGAGTCAAGACAGGAATTCCATCATCTGGGAGTGAATCAAGTGTAGTAATAGGTCGGCAATTTAAAAGAGCCTCAACATGTGTTAGTGCTGTAGCTAATTCTTCGAATGTAAGTTTCTGACTCCCAATAATCTTTGCAAGAGCTCGCTTCATCTGTTTTACACCAGCTTCCCATAATCCTCCATGATGGGGAGATTGTACTGGAGAGAACTTCCATGAGATATTTTTAGTCCGAGTGAATGTTCGTACTACATCTTGTTTTGTGATAGAATTGATGGCAAACCGAATCTCTTTTTCAGCAGCCACAAAATTTGTGCCATTATCCGAATAGATAGTGGAGGGACAACCTCTTCTGTTAACAAAGCGCTCCAATGCAGCTATGAAAGAGTCCGCATGAAGACTTGTTACAGGCTCCAAATGAACTGCTCTTGTGACCATACAAGTAAAGACAGCAACATAACCTTTCTCTAATGCCGGTTTCCGTTTATTTGAGCCACTCTTGACCAGAATAGGACCAGCATAATCCACGCCAACCTCTTGAAATGCTGATTTGAAATGTACTCGTTGAGAAGGTAATTGTCCGAGTTTCTGTGTACAAGGAATAGAATTCACTTGTCTGCAATGAACACAGTCTCTTGCAATCTTTCTAGCTAATGATCGTACTCCTGAAATAAAGTATTCATTGGACAGAATTGCCATCATAGTTCTTGCAGGTGGATGTTTGTAGATTCGATGTAAATCAATTAATAGAAGGTGAGCAATTCTGGATTTCTTTGCAAGCAAGATAGGTTGCTTGGCATTAGTAGATATGTTGGCATTGTGGAGACGACCTTGAAGACGAATTAAACCATTTTCATCCAGAAAAGGGTTCAGATGACTGATTTTAGAGTTTGCAAAAATCGGTTTATTCTTCTTGAGAGCTTCTCTTTCTGCTTGAAAGTGATATTCCTGAGCAAGGCAGAGTAACTGAATTCTTGCTGACTTCAAGTCTTGACAATCTGGCCTGACAGAAGTTTTAATCTTGGATTGTGCTCTTTGTTTCCATTTTTTTCCAATGGCAAGGACTCTTTCAATTTTCATCATGGAATTAAAATGGTACAGCTCTTCTGATTCATGACTTTGAATCCTTACAACTTGAACTGATCTTTGGATTTGGTTCTCTGACTGCTGTTCTTTGATAGGAAGATCGCCAATATCAAGTTTTATAGGCCATTCGGTAGGTGAAAATTTCAACCAAGATGGACCCTCCCACCACAGAGAATTCAGAAGCAACTCCTGAGGAAATGCTCCTCTTGAGACAATATCTGCTGGGTTTGTAGAAGTCGAAACGTATCTCCAATGGAGTGCTGGAATATTCTGTTGAATTTTCAGAGCTCTGTTTTTGACGTAAACAGATCCTTTTTCTGGAGGCTTACGAATCCAGCCCAGGACTGCAGTAGAATCACACCATGCAAAAATGTGAGGAAGAGGAATATCTAGGTCCTTTGCTACAGCTTTCAAGAGCCTTGACAGCAACTCTGCTCCATTTAGCTCCAACCTTGGAATAGACAAATCCTTAATCGGAGCAATCTTCACTTTTGCAGATATTAATGCTGTTGTGATAGTAGTGTCTTTATGTCGGAAACGTCCATAAACAACTGCACCGTATGCAAGCTTGCTGGCATCACTAAAGCCATGTAATTGCATCTCAATGACTGTAGCTTGAGTCTTCACGAAGTTCCTGTCAATTGGGTGAGTTGTGATAGAAGGTAACTCAGAACTCCATTTCTCCCAAGCTTGGAGCAAGTCATCTGGAATCTTTTCGTCCCATCCAATTTTTCTCTTCCAAAGTTCTTGCATGATTTTTCGTGGTTGAACATTTATTGGAGAAAACCAACCCAGAACATCAAAAACTTTTGAATGGTGTGAAGAAACTTGTCGTTTAGTGGGGTGATCAGTTTTGAGTGGAGATGGAGTGACGACAAAAAGTTGATCACTAGAAGTTTGCCAATGTATACCAAGTGCTTTCGGACATCCATCAATGCTATCACCGACTTGTAATGGGTCACTTTCACGTAATTCCACTGGAATAGCATCTCTAAGAGCTTGGCTGTTTGTCCTCCACTTTCGTAGGCTCATTTTTCCCTTGGCTAGCAAACCAGTCAAATCTCGATGCACTGCTATTGCATCTTCTACAGAATTCGAACCGTGCAGGAAATCATCCACATAAAAGTTTTTTTCAACAAGAGGGGCTGTAAAATTTTCTTTGACATGGTCTTGGGCTATTCGTCGAAGTGAAGCAGTAGCTAGAAATGGCGATGATGACACACCAAATGTTAGACGCTTCATCCTCCAATCTTCTATTTTACCAACTGAATTTCGAACAAGATATCTATGGAAATCTCTCTCATCAGGATGGAGAAGAATCTCTCGAAACATTTTGGAGATGTCTGCAGAATAGGCAATATCCCAGAGGCGAAATTTGTTTAATACTGTTGTAAGTTCTGGATAAAGAGATGGTCCTGTGATAAGTGTGTCGTTAAGTGAAACGCCGGTTGAGGTCTTGGCTGAGGCATCACTGACAACTCTCAATTTAGTGGTAGTGGATGTTGCTTTTTCTACGCCATGCATTGGAAGATAGAACTGATCAGAATTAGGTTTAACCAAGTCTTCAAATGGGACCTTCTCTGCATGATTCCTCTCGGCATAGTCCTGAACCTGTGCCTCATACTCTTCAAGTTTTCCTTTTCGCCGTAGACTTCTCTCATTTTGCAGAAATCTTTGCTCAGCAATTGACCGCGATTCTCCTAATTGTGGAACAGGAGATTTTCTAGGAAGCTTAACCATCACTCTACCATCTTCTTCTCGTGTAGTTGTGGTATTGAAATAATCCAAAGCTTTCTGATCCTCACTGGAAAGTTGTTCTTCCTCTCCAGGAATTTGATCAATTCTCCAGAGACGTTCACAGATTTCATCTGCAGTGTCTTCATGCTTTTCCACTCGACGGCAAACTGCCTCCTCATGAAGAGAACTAGGAGTTCCACCTCCAACTATCCAACCAAAGATGGTCTCGAATGCTTTGAGTTCACCATTAGCTGAACTGGCCATGTTAGTAAGGTAGCAGCGATAACTGTCTGCAATATCCAGCAGGAGATCCACCTGTACAGGTTCACCCATAAGTGGATCAGCCAACTGCTTCCCTTGGATAAAGTCCATTTGTCGAATTCGGCTTGTATCCTGTCCTTGTATATCCTTACAAACTTTATCCACAACATAGGCTTGGATGGCAATTTCTCTGGTTGAATATTGTCTTGGACAAGACAACGTCAAGTCAACTACCATATCAGACTCAAGAGGGAACTCTCCCCCCACAGAAAGCTTCGTATGGTGCTTGTGCATCGTTGTCTTGAGGGTATTAGCAAATCTCCTGCTAATCAATGTTGCTTCTGATCCACTGTCAATCAAAATTCTCCTAGTGTATGACATTTTGTCACTGGCTATAGATGCCAAAGCAGTGTGCACTAGACGATTGTTCCTGTTTTCTTTGTGCATCACTCTCGAACTTCGTTCGTCATTTCCGGATGCAGAAGTCGTGGGAGCTGTAGCAGTGATGTGACTAGTAGTATGTCTGTGTAGTAATGAATTGTGGCGACGATTACATTCACGGCAACTCTTTTTGCTAGGACATGTATATACAGTATGGTCTGTTCCCAAGCAATTAAAGCACAACCGTTTCTGCTTCACAGTTTCACTTCTCTGTTCCACAGTTTGGGATAAGAGAGTAGGACATTTGTATGTGTAATGTTGCCTATGACATATATTACATGAAAGACTGGAATTGCCAGAGTTGGATTGTGTTATACGTAGCATGTGCTTGTCCTTAGATTTCTTGGAGTAATTAAATCCTTTACAGGAGGAATCAGAATTGTACTTTGCTAGTGACTCGCTCTCTTTACTAGCAATTCGAGCTTCAAGGAACTCAATGAAATCATCTTCGGTAGGTGGTTTGGTCATGGTTGAGATTTTGTCGTTCCATTTCTCCCTAGTCAATCCCTTTAGACCTCGTACTTTCAAGCCAGTTGCTAGCTGACCTGCAGACCAACCACTATTGGCTTTCAAACCCTGAATACTCGTCCTAAATTCATCTCGAAAATGCTTCAATCCTTCAAAAGAATCTGGAATATCTGATAATTCATCAAATCGCTGGATGTGATGCTCATACACAAGTCTTGGTCGGTCATATACTAATTTGAGCTCCTGTACAACATCTTCATAACATCCACCAACAGCAGCTCTGGCCACTTCTTGTTTAGACTTGTCAGTAACCATTGCAGATTGTAGAGCACTAATCTTTTCAGAGTCAGCAAGATGTTTCTCTCTTTCTATCCGTGGCTCAAATAAAGCCCAAAAGTTTTTCCAATTTACAGGGTTGCCATCAAATTTAGGAAGGTCCACTTTTAGTGATGAATGATATTTCACCTCAGAAGTTGCAGGAGATGCTATTGTAGAACTAGGTCGACTCTTCTCCTGGGCTTCATCCATCCTCAATCGAATACTTGTAACAATTTCTTCAATTTTAAATCTCCAATCTCGAATTAGCTCGATTGTACGAAAACCAGCGGTCTCCTTCTTGAATTTTTCTATGTCGTCGGACAGACTATCAAAAGACTTAATCGTTGCGTTGCCTGTGACGATTCGTTGTGAGTAAATGGATTCTAGGCGTTCCATGAGGTTAACATAACTCAAATGAGCCTGGTAAACACTTTGTTGCTTCTCAAATGCTGTTAGAACGGCAGTATTTTCGGCGACCTGAGAGTCGTAATCAGCGTCGAAGTCCAACTCATCGATAATTGCAATTCGTTCAGCAATAATTGTATAATGTTTGCAAGCTATGTTAAGGCCATCAAACTTCTTCACTAAGTCAGTATAATTCCAAAACTCTGGGTTCGGATCAAGTTTTTCTAAATAATTTTGGGCCTTGGTAATTATAGTCTTCTTTGTTCCACGCTTTCGATTAAGCTCTGAAACGTCGTCTACATGGGAAATTTCTTCTCGGAAAATTTCTATCTTAGCGGCTGAGTCACTCATCTCGAATGTCAATGGATTTGTAGAGTCTTAGGATACTTTAATCAGGAACAAGGATTCTAACTTGACTAGGTTGCTTACTGGAACTGGCTGTCGAAAAGCCTTAGCGTTCGGCAGCAGCGATACGTCGGAGTTAGAATATGCTGTAGCACAACCGTGGAAACAAACTTTCACCAGTAGTCCGTCAGTTCGGCTTTATCCGGCTCGAAGGACCAAAACTTGACTAGGACGGGGCTTGATTGCCACAATGAAGGAGAACACGGAAGGAAAACAATACTCGGAAAATCTACAGGTCGAATAGACGGAGAGTCTGTGGTCTAGCTCGTTGGTACGCACAGACTGTCACTGGTTCGCTACTGATGAAATTCAACAATAACCATAATTCACAATATTATTTGTTACTTTACTTTTTCATAATAATGGTTGGGAAGGAAAGGCAAAAACATAAAAAGCCTAGCAGGCACGATACACGCCTTCACGAAAATAAATGATTGTGTGTGCAAATGACATGCGTGATAAATAGTGTTACTGTTTAGTCCTCCGGTGCTATGGCCCGAACAATCTTCATCAGTACATTCCACATTCTCAACTTCTTCATCCATCACAATGCTAGTGCTACCCACATTCTCCTCTATCACACACTTGCTATCTTCCAACTCTACTTGCTCTCTCTCTTTCTTACCACTCCTTGTCTCAACTACATTCACACCCTGAACCTTTCCGCTAAACTCGTTTATAATGTTCCACGAGTCCTGGTCCCTCAAATTTATAGCCAAAATCCCTTTGCCATCTAGGTCACGTCCACTAACTAATGCCACATCCCCAGTCCACTTCCTACTACCAATACACATTGATACCCTAGCCATTTCTGCCTCATCCACCCGTCCATTATAACCCTTCAACTGCACCTTTTGGCCTGTCTTGGCTGCTTTGTGTCCCATTCGTCCAATTAGCAATCGTCAATCTGGACAAAGCTTCATCCTTATTCTTGGCATCTTTGGTAGTTCTATGAAGCAGCCTCTGGATTTGCTGTAGTGATTGGGCAACTGACTTGGATTTGAGATCCTTTGCCTTCAGGTCATGGTATGCTTGTCCAGCTTGTGTTGACGTCTGTCCAACACAGTCGAGAAGCCTCGAGGCAATATCAGCAAAATCTGCACTTGGGTCAGCTTGGAGATCTGCAACTAACTCCTTCAACGATGGTGTCAGTCTTGATGTCAGAACACTTTTCCACTTGCAGGAAGGAAGTGCGGCCTGCCTCAATTCATTCTCCAATCCTTGCAAGTAGAGTTCTACATCATCCCGATCAGATATAGGAGGGATCTTTTCCACAATCTTCTCCGCCCAGCATTCCAGTTCCTTGGCTTTCCTTCTCTCGTCATCCAGTACCCGTCTCTTCCTAGCTTCTTCCATTTCATCATACCTCAGTTTTTCAGCTCTTTCCCATTCTTTCTTCAATTCCTGCTCGCGTTTTGCTTCCTTGATCTGGGAGTCCTTCAACAATGCTGCCATCATGTCCATCACATGTGCTAAAGAAGGTTCAGCTGTAGCTTCCCTCACGAGTGTTGGTGAGGATGAACCTGCCCCTGTACCTGCAGGTGAAGGCGGAGACGAAATTGTTTCCTCATCAGACATCTCCGTAGAACCTGTAGTCTTCGCTCTGGAGTCAGTGTTACCAAGGTTTGCGGAATCTCCCGAACGTAAGGTATACCGGCCTGGTTGACTTGCTGAGGTTGTAGATTCTGATGCGTGGTGTTTCCGCTTTGATTTCTTTGACGACTGCACTGTGGAGTAAGACATACGGCACCAGGTTCAGCAATGCAGACCCAAAGATACCAAATGCCTGTACAAGAAAGAGAAAAAATAATAATACAAGTGCTAAAGTGATTACACAGGAATGATACAAATACCAAACACAAAAATTCTATTTCGTCCACACGTCTTGACAGTCCCGTAATCTATTTTTCCGATGGCACAGTCCTTTTCTTGCTTTCTGTAAGAGCAACCACCGCTGCCGCCAGTTGTGGGGGTTTCAAGCTGACTTTACTTTAAGCGTGGTAGCCTGCCACCAGAGTCGGTCTATAACCAATCTCCTGCCTCTTGATCACTTAACTAATAGCTCCTCCTAACCACCCAGGGACGTCCAGGAAGTTATAGATGCAATATTTTAGTTACACAATGATGCAGGTGAACATATGGTGAGACTGACTAAAAAAGGAGTGGACCAAGCCGTGCAATATATAGCCAGTCCACCCACGGGTGAAACATAAATAAAGTGTGCTACACTGCACACGCTCAATGAACACATGTGTGTGAATATGGAATGTTCTAGAACACGCTCAATAAATGGAATCTTCTGAAACAAGTTAGAGTGTCAAGTAAACCAATAACAAATTGTCAGTTCATTCAGTGGGCGGTGTCCCACACCCATATTATTATAGAATTATTCGGCTACTTATTGATTCATGCCTATTATATTCCAGAAAAACTGGCAGAGATTACTGTTTGATACACATGCATTATAATATATATATATCCAAGTCAAACGAATAATGAAGTCATAATAAATTGAGATATTAACTATACATTGCATCTCTTCCCAATATTCTCTTGGCTGTTCATGTCTGTGTATTCATCTGAAAGAGCAATTAAAAAGAAGACACTAATTAGTTGGAGGAAAACTGTCACATTCTCATTAAATACTTGCATCATATAGTCTGGCAGAATCTCACCCATACCTTGCAATCAGGTATATTATAGTATTTATTTATTATGATTAGTTGAATTTATGGGAAATATTATATACTATTTCACATAGTTTCTGGCAGATATTGAACAATAGAATCAGAAGAATATCATTGAGCATAAGTATTGGTATTGGTAGCATCAGAAACCCAACAAACAGTAGCCTTTATTAATCTGGAGACAAGTTGTCTTGCACATGATACTTCATGCATCACATTCGCTGCATGCAAGTCAGAGAGTAACTTACTCATTCTTACTTATATATGTTCAGATTAAAAATCCTTTTTCGTCAGTCCAGAAAATACAATGTTCCTATTTTTCGTTTCAGAAACTTAGCACCAATGTGATTAAACAAAATGTAACAATAAACAACAAGATGTGTAACACCATTGCTAGAGTCAACCATTCTTAATTTAGCTTTGTCACATATTCTCACATTTGGGTACATTGTCTTTACAGATGTTGTTCTTTATATTGTGATGAGATTCATCAGTGACTGCGCCTCCAATAGAAAATCCTTTGGCCGCTTTGTTACTCGGTACACATTATAACAAGTAAAATTTAACCAATTCGTTTTTGCAAGTAGCTGAATAGACATTTTAATACACTTACAATGAGTTGATTGTATTCCACATTGAAGAGCTTATAAAAGACTAAATACCCGGTACTACGGTCCTGAGAGGTCATTCTTGTACCACAAGTTTCGAATTGCATCATTACCACTCACTGCCTGCATTAGCATTCCTTCTCCATCTACAGTGTAGTACTCAGTGTCAGCTGCTTTCTGCCTGTTGATATGACCAGTATTCATAGCTACATTGTTTTCATATCCCTTTTGGTCGTATCCTCTGTTTTCATTTGTATCATGGCCTGTCGTTTTCTTCTTTCCATCATGAGTCCAGCAAGTGGTACCTGAGGCTACTTCTACATGGTTGTTATACACTACTGTACCTGATCCTATAGTCTTTCCGTCACCACCACCGCTATAATTAACGCCCACTCTTCCGTTCATGTAAACATAGTTGTCCCTTATTACCAAGTGTCTTCTGAAGAATGAAGGAAAGTGTTCCAGGTTGAGAGGGGCATTTGTGACCTAAGTACTTGCCAATGACGCCTCCAAGTAATATTGCATTGACATCAATACCATAACGATTGTCTACTGGATACGGCACAGTAAGCTTATCGCCGTCTAAGACTAAAGTGGTTTTCATAGAAGTAGTTGATTTAGAAATGAGGTTATTAGCCACCAAGGAATTGTTGTCACTGTAACAGGCTATGGCTGTACTAAAAGAGAATGGCCAAATTATTTTACTACTTGTATCGTCAGGATCTGGATGCTGATAAGTGACATCGTGAATTTTATTTCCAAGGACTATTTTGTTCTGCCCCATTCCTACCACATCCTCTGCTGTATACCAATACCCTTTGATTGAGGTGGAGCTAGACTTAAGTCCAGGCCAGAACATCACTGCACAGCCATCTAATTCTACATTCACTATGCCGAAGTTCTGTCCCTTAGGGTCTATATTGTAGACTCCTAGATGTTCACCAAATGTACATTTGAAAACTGTCTTTGGAGATAATGGACCAGGTTTAGTTACTTTCTTGGCCAAGTCAGTGGTTGGCTGTCCCCTTATGACCACATTGCTGCTTATGACAATATTGGATTGGAAGGAGTATGTTCCAGGAGGGAAATAGACCACTCCTCCACCTTCATTGGCTGCAGCTGCTTTTTGGGCATTATCAAAAGATCCTCCATAATCTTTTATGTTGTACACACAGGACCAATTCACCATATTTTCAGCCCATGAGTAGGTTCCATTCCCATAGGAAGTAGCTACTGGGTTGTCTTGTGGACCTGACTTGCTACCACAAGAACTCCATGAAGTTGCGGATAAAGACAACACTAGTATGGTGATCCAGATCCACATCTTGAGAATGTTTGTACACGTTACTTCTATTCAGCAATTAAATTCACAATTATCATGTGATATCTGTGAATTTCATCACTATAGCTATACTAAGTTCATTGAGATGCCTTAGCTTCTATTGTAAACAATGAATTTAGTATAGCTATAGTGATGAAATTCACAGATATCACATGATAATTGTGAATTTAATTGCTAGATATAACATATACCAAATTTTCCTCGCTCACTTGGCTCATTTGTGAATGAACCTGTAGACCATTCAGTAATGTGTTGCCCTTAAAAACAAGCTAGTCTTGTTAACATAAAAAGTATAGAGGACCCAAAGCGCTCTCGATGTCAGTGCTTAGGACATCATGACAGTGAGCATTTGGGGCAATTAGTTGTGGATTTTGTTCCCAGATAAGCAGCATCACTTTAAACTTTGAAATATAGTTTCTGAAAGTCAATAATAGTTAATTTTTAATTGGTCAAATTACATGCATAGCTAAGACTATAAAGTGCCAATTTACATTTGAGATGAAAATGATAAAATGGTAAGAAAACAAACCAACTTTCCTCCATAGACTAACTGCAGTGCTCTATAAAAGAAAAGTATTCTATTTGAATCTTTATCTCAAATATGTGTGAATAATTTCTCATCAATAAGATAACAAAGAGTTCATTTAAGTCCTTTAGCTCTTATTATTTTAGTGTGCAGTTTGGTCACAGTATTATTGACTTTGAAAATAATGAATAAGCTCAAAAAGGGTTAATGACAAAATAATGTGCTATAAGAAATTGTCCGAAAAGTCAAGCAGCACAGTTTCTTAAAGCATAATTACTTCTACCAATAGCAAGGTGAAATAAAATATGATCTGGCTTACATAAAATAAAAATTTAATATTGCTGGGTCCTAACTGTTTCACCATGGATAAACGAGTGAGAAGGGATGGGCAACATAATACGTTTGAAATACGCATCATGTGAGCTTTCCGTGCTAAGGCGAACTAACCGTGAAATTTGTTGGCAGTGAGTGCATCTGTTGTAGAGTGTCTGCTTGTGCTCCTAGGAAGTTGTTTTGCAGCTCTTCCACTCCTAGGTAGGTTGATCATAAGTTTAACTAGTAGTACCTTTCACATTTTCATACTTTGTAGCTTCATTGTGAAGTCATTCCTTCAACATAAGAATATGTTTTCTCATTATAGGCATGCCTTGCAAGCTCATATTTCAGCACCGTAAGAAGAAGGACATCAGAAACGGCTATGTGTGCAGTCATCGTCTGTCCCTCAACTTGCCTTACAGCAACTGCTGGAGTCTATCACTTTGCTTAGCAGCCCATGGACAGACCAAAGCCCAACCAGGATGGACTTGAGAAGATAGTATTGTGCCTATTGACACAGGAAGTAGTAGTATCAGTGTTGTGCCACGGGTCACACACTCTCTTACTGTGTGCTCTGATGTGACCTGGAAGCTCTATGCCCTGGCTGTACTGCACTGACCTCATTTCCTGCCACTCTTTTGTGAAATATTTGCACAGCTACTATCAAAGCTGGATTGTCTTCACATAATATATGCTGGTCATTCTGACTCATCATTTGTAAACATGCTTAGGGAAAATTGTCTCCCATAATGGGAAGATAGTTTGTTTAGTAGATGACTGTGATTGGCTTCCAACAGTCCACAGCTAACTGTGAAATTCTGTGTAACGAAGAAGTGTTACCAGCTTTTCTGAAGTATCATGCGACATCACAGATCATCTAAACACTTCAAGGAGTCTTGGATCCATCTTGATGGGATCCTGGACATTAAAACTTTCTCCAAAGCAATTGACCCACACTCACCTCCACCACTCTTCAGCACACCACATGGCAGTCAAGAAGAGCAGTTCTAGTAGAATTCCTTAGAACTCTTAGAAGATCATCTTCTGCAGAAATCTTTGCCAGAGCAACCATGGAACTGCATGAATGGTTCTTGGCAAAGAGGCTATTCCTTAGACCTGCTCAAAGAGGTATCTGAGAACATTTAATATATGTAGAGGGAGGAGCAACTACAACACCATGGGAACAAAAGACTTCAGGATTGTACCACCATCTTAAAAATAAGAAACCATTCAGCTATTCTTTCAAGTGCCCTTTACAAGGCTCTTGATTGACAGCTACTATTTCAACTGAAGCTGTTTATACAGGACTAAACACAAAATCTATTGGAAAGCTCATAATCCACACTGAGACTTCAACCAAAGGTCTACCAAAATATACAATACAACATCATCAGCTGTAAATCTCCAAAGCAAAGAGGAGAATCAAGAAACTTGATCTTAATGGTGCCCCCACATACTTAGTGGGGGTTGTTTTCCGGATACGCCCTGCTGGCCTGCAGGGCACATCCAGAAAAGCACTTTCTATACCCAAATTATTTATTTTTTATTTCATATTTTCGGTTATAAATCTTTTCACAAGCGATTTCACAATGGACAATATATCACAATTAACACCTCCATTGATGTCAATAATACCATTATCAATGCCTCTCCTTCTAATACATTTACAATCTTTATATCTGTGCCTGTCACTCTCTAGTCCTTTCTAAACTACTAGAAGAGACACTATAGTTCCGAATATTATAGTAATAAAAAGAATTGGTGAATTGTGGATACCTATGAGGTGGTCTCAGCTAACTTGTATTGATACAATACACTAGGACTTCTTGAGACCAGTTCCTCAGCTTAGAGCTTCTGGTGGTCTTTGCTGGAATCCTTTCAATGACAGTAGCGATTGTTGCCGCCATGACTGGCTCGCAAAAATGACCACGTGGGCCTTGTACCATAACGCGCCTACATAACACAAAAAAATGTCGCTTCCCACCCTTTCTCGCTCGCTTATCTGCGGTTTCACCGGTAAGGTATGGACGTTTTACAAGCTAAATAATAATTTTGGAGCGTTGAAGTTGGGTAAAGGGTAAGTCGCGCGAGTTTATCCCCGCGAGTTCATCCCCGCGAGTTTATACCAACGAGATTACAACGATAATCACAAGCGTTTGACGATTGGACCGGTGAGCTCACAGCACTAAGCGTATGACATAGTACACTATACTTGAACAGTCTCCATTCATCGTGGTGTACACCCCTGGAAAAAATCTGGCTACTACAAAGGAAAGAAGAGTAAAATCCAATTATTTGAACTTACAATAAATCATCGCTGTAGTTCATCACTGAGATTCAGCAACACAAGACAGTATGAAAGTTAATACTAGTGATGTGCTTGAGCACAAATGGCGAGCGAGCCTAAAGACTATACTATTTTTATATGAATGATTTTGACTTCTAACACTAAAGCTACTGAAAATAAGGTCCAGTTTTTAAATTTCGCATACACGGTAAAGGGATTTCAGTGCCATAGTAACAACTCTCTGCAACT